>Ga0172375_10000072_pt1 | contig 139782 bp, 147 predicted proteins | sample LakKiv1m_FD_114537 | JGI IMG/M metagenome (GOLD analysis project Ga0172375, IMG submission 114537) | Freshwater microbial communities from Kabuno Bay, South-Kivu, Congo - kab_092012_11.1m | ecosystem: Environmental > Aquatic > Freshwater > Lake | place: Democratic Republic of the Congo... | reverse complement strand
TTACCTTTTCCTGATAAACCTAAAATTGGAAACATTTCCCTTTCTTTGGAAACTGCGGATGGAAATTTGCCTACCCTTCCGACTCAAGTTAAAGTGTTTGTTATGCCTAAACAATCTTCTCATCTTTTGTCTTTAGACGTTGCCAAACAAAAATCTCAGGCTCTTGGATTTCAAGCTGAAGGAGAAGCTCAAAGTGAATCGATGTATAAATTTCTAAGCAGAAACAACAATTCCACACTTCTAATGAATATTGTTACCGGATCTTTTACCATAACATACAATCTTAAAGCCGATTCCAGCCCAATCGAAAAAAGACCACAGTCTCCGGAAATATTGGCATCTTTCGTCAGATCCCATTTATCAAGCGCCAATATCTTGCCCGGTGACTTATCAGGCCCAACCCAAAATGAATTTTTAAAAATTGAAGGAGAAAATATAGTCAGTGCTCTTTCCTTATCCGACTCTAACTTTGTTAAAATCCATCTTTTCAGGAAAAACTACGAAAATTATCCTGTTCTTACCAATGAACCCAAGAAAGCAAATGTTTGGTTTATGCTTTCTGGATCGCAAGAACCAGAAAAGAAAATAATTGCTGCACAGTATTTTTACTATCCTGTAGATGAATCACAATTTTCTACATATCCACTTAAAACTGCTCAAGAAGCTTGGTCAATGCTTACAGCGGGAAATACCTATATTGCAAGTTATGGACAAAATAAAGAAGGAGACAGTGTAAAGATAAGAAAAATTTATTTGGCTTACTACGATTCGGGCAAAGAAACGGAATTCTTGCAACCGATAATTGTCTTTGAAGGAGATAAAGACTTCGTTGCCTACGTTCCTGCCGTTTCGGCCAGCTATTACGGAGAATAATTAGAAAGGATAACTGACTTTTTTCCACTCGTAATTATCAAATACCCAATCTATCAATTCTTTTGTTTCACCAAACCTATCCTGACTTCCAAGAATTGCAATCATAATTTTTCTGTTGTTTCTGTCTACATAAGTTACCAAATTTTCTCTTGCTTCTTCTGTCCAACCTGTTTTAACTCCCAAAATGCCCTCTTCTTCATTTAAGAGTTTGTTTATATTTGTCAGTTTGTGAACAATTTTTCCGTCTTCACTTGTAACGGTTTTTTCTTTGGTTCCAACAATTTTCGAAAATAAAGGATTTTTCATTGCAACCCAAGAAACTCTGACCAAATCCCTTGCTGTTGAATAATGCCCGTTTCCGTCAAGACCGGAAGGATTGGAAAAATAACTGTTGTCCAAATATAGTTCTTTTGCTTTTTGATTCATCGCATAAATAAATCCTTCCCTTCCTCCCAAATAGTTTTGGGCCAAGGCTTCGGCCGCATCGTTAGCCGAATAAACCAAAAGTCCGTATAAAAGATCGTTTACTAGTATTTTTTCTCCAGGTATCAAATTCATTTTTTGTCCATCAACTTTAATATTCCCAACAGTAATCACTTTATCCAAGGGATAATATTCCATAGCAACAAGTGCAGTAACAATTTTAGTTGTTGATGCCGGAAGAAGTTTTTTATCAGCTTCCTTTTCGTATAAGCTTACTCCTGAATTCAGATCAACTACCAATACGGCTTGAGCGGAAACAATCGGAAAAGAAGATTTGTCTTTTATTTCAGGCAAATCCGCAAATAACCTGTCATCTTTTTTTGAAAATAAAGGTGCATTAGAATTTGGATTACTTTTATTCTCTACAAAAACAAATGATGCAATAAAGATAAAACAAATTATGAGAAAATATAAGAAATTTTTATTTAAATCTTTGATAAATTCAGACATTAGATGCTTTTAGGGAGTTAGTCTTTTAACGTCTCTTGGCATGAAATTTGCTTCTTTAACTGTAGGTAGATCTAAAATTTTCATTACAAATCTTGCCGGGCCAATTCCGACTCCGCCGTGTGGAGGACAACCGTATCTGAAGAAATTTAAATAATCCTTAATGGAATCCAAAGATAATTTCTTTTCTTCGGCTTGTTTTTCCAATATCTCTACCCTATGTTCTCTTTGAGCTCCGGTTGTAACTTCAATACCTTTATATAAAAGGTCAAATCCTTTTGTGATATCCGGCTTATCCTCATACCTCATATGATAAAAGGCTCTTCCTTCTTTTGGCCAATCGGTAAGAAAAACAAAATCATGTCCTTTTTCTTCTTTAATTATTTTAGAAAGTTCTCTTTCTTCTTCCGGACTAACATCAAAATCTTTTTCACTTTTAATCTTTCTTTTTGCAAGCATTTCCTTGGCTTCCTTCATGGAAACTTTCGGAAAAGGAATAGAAGGAATTTCCAAATTAAGATCTAATTCTTCATTAACTTTCTTAAAAGCACTTACTATTAATTTTTCTTCCTCTTTCATTACATCCAAATGTGAATCGATATATGAGATTTCAAAATCCCATGAGGTAAATTCGGTAGTGTGTCTTGTCGTATATGAAGGCTCTGCCCTGTAAACCGAACTTATCATAAAAACCTTTTCCATCCCGGCTGCCATTGCTGCCTGCTTATAAAATTGAGGCGATTGGGCAAGATATGCTTTTTTATCAAAATACTTAACTTCAAAAACTTCGGATCCGGATTCTGAAGCAGTACTCATAAGGGTCGGTGGATAGATTTGTAAAAAACCTTCCTTTTCAAAATACTCTCTCATTCCTTTTTCCAAAGATGTCCAGACTTTAAAGACCAATTGTTTTTCAGGTTTTCTCAAATCCAAAAATCTCCAATCAAATCTTTTTTCGATAGATGCTTCTTTTTCGTTTTTCTCAAATACTTGGATGGGAAGTTCTGAACTTGATAAAGATAAAATTGTAATTTTCTTTGGATCTATTTCAAATCCTCCTGGGGCCTGTTTCTCTTCCTTAACCAATCCTTCTATCTCAACAACCGATTCCGGATTTATTTTTTCGACAATCTCAAAAATTTCTTTGTTGGATTTAACAACAACAACCTGAACTTTACCTGTAATATCCCTTACAAGTAAAAAACTAATACTTCCTTGTTTTCTTATTGTTTCTACCCAAACATCGATCTTAACTTCTTTTCCAATATTTTCTTTTATATTTTTAACAAGAGTTCTTTCCATGATTTGTATTTTAGATGTTTGATATCTTATTGACAAGCTCAAATAATTATTCTTATAATTAGGTCCTTTCATGAAATTTATACAAGATAAATTAATTTTATTGAAAACCCCCGTTATCTAACGGAGGTTTTATCTTTTAAAAGGCCAAGAAAGAAAAACCTTCCAATAAATGGAAGGTTTTTAATTTCAAAAAAACTAATAAAAATATGTCAACAAATAAAGAATGCGAATATTACGACAAAGATTGCGGATTTGTTAAATTTAGAAAAAAGGCGGGCAGTACAATTGAACATAACCATATTGCCAAACCACTACCTGAAAACGGAGACTGCGGAATTGAATATGATAAATGTTTAAGAGTCCTTGCACTAAAATATCCTCATTTAAATGCTGTAGGAAATCCGATAAGAATGGATGAACCAAATCCATCAACTTCAACAGAATTTAGTGTTGGTTTGAAAAAATAATATCTTTTATTTTTAATTGGATTTTTTCTCTTCCGTCCCAAATATTTTTTTCAATATAATATGCAATATCAATTACTTTATTTTTTTCCAAATCAAAATAGTAATCCGCTTTATTGAAGGCTATTCCATCAATCACAGTCGAATCTTTTTCCAATAAGAGTCTTAAATGTTTTTTATCTCTTCCGACTAACCTTGCATCCTTTACCAATACATTTCTGGTTAGAAAAACAGGATTAAAATTACCCATTCCGAAAGGCTCAAGAATCGAAATTTTGTCGATTAAATCGATACTCATGTCTTTAAAATTTAAAGCCATATCAATCTTGATTTTTTTGGAAAGAATTTCTTTTGTTAAAAGTTTTGAAGATAATTTCTGAAATTCCGTCTCAAATTTTTTCAGATTTTTTGTAAGAATAGAAAATCCCGCAGCCATAGGATGTCCGCCACCATTTTCCAATAAATTATCAAGTTTTCTTATCGCTTTAATAATATTAAATCCGTATATTGATCTGGCGGAAGCTTTGGAAATATTCTTTCCTTTTGAAATCACAATTGCAGGTTTATAAAACTCTTCAACCAACTTACTGGCAGCAAGACCTATTACTCCTTCATGATAATTTTTATCGGATAAAATAAGAACCTTTTTAGAATCATCTTTTTCTAACGTTTTTTTGGCATGGGCAACAACTTCATCAACAATTTTTTGTCTTTTCAGGTTTATTGTTCCCAAAGTATTGGCAAGCTCTAAAGATCTTTCTTTACTTTTTGTACAAAGTAGTCTTAATGAATCAATCGCATGTTCAATCCTTCCCATAGCATTTATTCTTGGTGCAATAATATACCCAACCTCATATGTTCCGATGTCCCCAATCATTAAACCCGCTTCCTTAAATAAAGATATTAACCCAGGTCTTTTTGTTTCGTTTAATTCGGTAAGTCCCCATTTAACAAATGATCTGTCGGCTCCGATAAGAGGAACCTGATCTGCAATTGTACCGATAGAAACCAAATCCAGTTTATTTTTCAATTCTTTATTTTTAGATAAAGATTTTTGTATTTCTCTTGAAAAAACCCAAGCAATTGCCGAACCCGATATTAATGTCGTGTGGATTACAGAATAAGAATTTAGTTTCTCCCCATTTTTCTCATGATGATCGGTAACTATTACATCAATTCCCAATTTATTAATTTTTTCAATCTCTTTTTGGGCAACAATCCCATTATCAACCGTAATTAATAAGGTAAGATTTGAATGTTTATTCTTTAAGATTTTGACACTTTCATAATTGATTCCGTATCCTTCACTAAATCTTTCCGGAATATACGGCAAAACATCAAAACCCAAACTATATAGGGTTTCCCATAAAATTCCGGTTCCGTCTATTCCATCAGCATCATAGTCTCCGTAAATAATTATTTTCTCTTTGTTTTTGAAACAGGTCTTTAATCTCTTAATTGCTTTTAAAACCTCCTTTGTGTCAATTTTAAGTTTTACTAAACTAATATTTTGTGGATGAGCGGGATTTAAGAATTCTTTTTTTTGAGTTAATGAACTAATGCCTCTATTATTAAGAAGAGTGTCAACAATTTTCTCCGGATTTAGAGAATCTGTGTCTTTTTTATAAATTATCTCCCAATTTGCTTTTTTATTATCCATTACACCTGAAGTATAATGGTAAAGAAATGAATGTAAAAGTCAAACTACCGGAATTCGTAAATACAATCTTAAATAAGTTTGAAAAAGAAAATTATCAAATTTATGTTGTCGGTGGAGCCGTAAGAGATATTATTTTAGGAAAGATTGTCGACGATTGGGATTTTACAACCAATGCTACCCCGGAGGAGATTTTGAAATTATTCCCCGATGGATATTACGATAATAAATTCGGAACTGTAGGAATCAAAGATCCATCTTTTGAAAACCCTTTTGAAATTACGACTTACAGAAAAGAATTCGGATATTCCGATTCAAGAAGACCGGATAAGGTTGAGTGGGGAAAAACTTTGGATGACGATCTTTCCAGAAGAGATTTCACCATAAATGCAATGGCTTTAAAAACGATAAAAGAAAATCCAAACGAATACGAGATAATTGATATCTTTGAAGGACAAAAGGATTTAAAAAATAAACTCATAAAAGCTGTCGGAAATCCCAACGAAAGATTTTCCGAAGATGCTTTAAGAATGATGAGAGCTATAAGAATTGCATCAGAACTAAATTTTACAATCGAAGAAAAAACATTGGAAGCCATTAAGAAAAACTCCGGTTTAATCAATCGAATTGCAAAAGAAAGAGTAAAAGAAGAATTTTTTAAATTACTTTCTTCCTCTCACCCATATGAAGGTATAATAATGTTTAGAAATTCAGGATTAATGGACGAAATTATTCCTGAACTTGAAAAAACTTTTGGCGTTGAACAAAAATCTCCAAGTAGACACCATATTTATGACGTAGGAACACACCTTTTAATGTCATTAAAGGAATGCAAATCGAAAGATCCTGTTGTCAGATTCGCAACACTTGTTCATGACATCGGAAAACCTCAAACTTATAAAATCCAAAGTAACGGTGTAATCACTTTCTATAATCATGAACTTGTTTCAACAAAAATTGCAGAAAATATTGCGGATAGACTTAAGTTTTCAAATAAAGAAAGAGATAAATTTGTAACACTTGTTAAATTTCATCAATTTACTCTCGATGAAAAACAAACAGATTCAGCAATAAGAAGATTTATTAAAAATGTAGGGCAGGAAAATATTGAAGACATGATTAATTTAAGAGTTGCAGACAGGCTTGGTGGAGGAGCCAAAGAAACATCCTGGAGATTGGAAGAATTCAAAAAAAGAATTATTGAGGTTCAAAAACAACCTTTCAGTATTAAAGATTTAAAAATTGACGGCAACGATGTGATGCAAGAACTTGGCATTAAGCCAGGTCCTAAAGTCGGTGAAATACTGGAAAAATTATTTAAAAAAGTAGAAGAAAAAGAAACTCCGAATACAAAAGAGGGTTTACTTTCTGAACTTAAAAACTTCAGATAACTTTTTACCGTTTTTGATTTTATCTTTTAATTCATCAAAACTCACAAGTAAAGAAACTGCAACAAAAGGTGATGAATAAGTGCCCGAAATAGTTCCGACCAATAACGCTACAGAAAACCATTTAACGGTAGATCCTCCCAAAAGGATTAACGCTACAAGCATAAAAACAATCGTAAAAGAATTGTTTAATGATCTAACCATCGTTTCGCTTATCGCCTTATTTGCAAGACTTTTTAAATCTCCTCCTTCTTTCTTTTGATATTCCCTAATCCTATCGTAAACAACAATTGTGTCATGGACTGAAAATGAGAGAGTTGTTAAAAGTGCGGTAACAAAAAGAAAATCGATTTCTGCATCAAAGTAATGACCAAATATAGAAAAAATTCCGATTAATACTAAACTATCATGTAGCATTGCTAAAATTGCAGATGTGCCAAACTTGAAACTCTTAAACTGAATTGCAACCCAGAGTAATATCACAATCGTTGAAATGCCCATTGCCATAATCGTTTTTCTAATAAGTTCCGGGCCTATTGAAGGACCGACATTTTCAAATCTCAACTCTTCTACTTTTAAATTTATTGTTTTTTCGATTATCTTAGTTACTTTTTCTTTATCTTCTCTTCCGATAGGCGAAAACCTGAATAAATAATTATTTTGTCCGGCTTTTTGAATAGAATTTACTGAGTAACCATTATTTGTAAGTACTTTTCCTATCTCTTCTGTTGAAAAATTATTTCCAACTTTATACTCAACTACTGCTCCCCCCGTAAAATCTACACCCAACTTTAAATTCCATTTAATAAAACTGAATAACCCCAAAAAGATCACAAGCATTGAGATGCCCAAATAAACAAATCTATATTTCATCCAATTAATCATTTTTATTCTCCTTTACAAAAACTCTTAATAGATTTCTTGATACATATATTCCTGTAAAAAGACTTATTCCTATTCCCAAAGCTAAAGTAATTGCAAAACCTCTTACAGGGCCTGAAGTGTGAAGAAAACTCCAATCAAAAGGATTTGCTAAAACAAAAGCAGTTACAAGAGAGGCGATATTAGCATCTCTTATCGAGTCCCATGCCCTACCGAATGAAACTTCCAATGCATCAACTTTATTTCTTCGTAATTTTTCTTCTTTATATCTTTCAAAAATTAAAATATTACTGTCTACTGCCATACCGACAGAAAGTAAAAATCCGGCAATTCCGGGAAGAGTTAATACTACCGGAATAAGTTTATATAAAGATAGAGTAATTACTCCGAATATTATTAAACCGATATCGGCAATAACTCCAAACCATCCATAAGAAAAAACCATAAAAAGTAAAACCATAAGAAGTCCCACAAAACCGGCTTTTAAACTTTTGGCAACAGACTCGGTTCCCAAAACAGCTTCAACAGTTCTTTCCTCAACTAAATTGATAGAAAGGGGTAGTGCTCCCGCGTTAAGTTGCAGTGAAAGATTTTTAGCTTCATCCAAAGTAAAGTTTCCGGATATCACCGCTTGTCCTCCGGATATTGCTTCCTGAACAATGGGTGCCGAAATTACTTCATTATCCAAAATTATTGCCAAGGGTTTACCGATATTCTCTGAAGTTATTTTTTGAAATTTTTCTCCCCCTTCATTGGAAAATTGTAATTGTATTACCGGCTTTCCGCTTTTTTGTTGATCAAATCCGACCGATGCTTTTGATAAATCCGCACCTGTTAAATTGGTTAATTTAAAAGAAGAAGATGCAGTTGATTGTGGTACTTCTGCAAACACAAGTTGGGCAGTTCGGCCGATAATACCAACCGCTTCTTTAGTATCCTTTACACCGGGAAGCTCAACAATAATCCTATCTTTACCTCCGAAAGAAGATAGTTGAACAACCGGTTCAGAAACTCCAAAGAGGTTAACTCTTCTTTCTATGACATTCCTAAGTGATTCTAGCGCATTCTTAGCGTTACCCAATTCGATTTTGGATGTATCTGCTTCAAAAACCAAATGACTTCCTCCGGCCAAATCAAGACCTAATTGAAGATCAAAATTTTTCTTGATTTCAAATCTACCCAATTTGATATTTAAATTTGGTCTAGTTAATTCTTTTTGGATTTTTATTTTTCCAATAACAATATTTACCGGAATTTTATTTGGTAAAGAAATAAAAGTCGCAATCAGAAAAATAAAAAGTATCAATAAAGTTTTTTTGACAGGAGTCGATAATTGAAGCATATATTAACCAACCAATTCTTCTTCATCACCGATTATCATTAGTCTGCTACCGGTTAAAATTCCCAAAAGAAACGGATCTCTTCTTTTCTTTCTAAAATCGAGCTCATCCTTACTCATAACCGTATAATTGATTTCTTTTCCTCTTTTGCTTTCTTCTTTTCTGATTAAAGATGATAGTTCCGGCAAAACAACATCTCCGACAACCAATATTTCGACATCATCATCTTTTTTCCTGTTTTTACCCCTCGCGAATCTTCCTGAAAACATAACAAAACTAATTTTGCCCAATTTATTTCTATTGGCAATCATTTCCGCTCCCAAACCGGTTGTTTTAGATACCAAAGATAAAATATCGCCGAAAAACGGATAGTCTTCCCTTAGCCAATAATAAACTCTATTAGCTCTCGGTTCCTTTTTAAGGATTCCTGCTTTTTCCATCTTCTCAAGTTCACGTCTAACTGCATTTATTTCCTCGCCGACTTCTCTGACAATTCCTCTAACATGATATTTTTCATTGATATTGGATAAGAATAATTCCAATACTTTAATTCTTACTTTCGAAGTTATGATGTCATTTAATTCAGCCATTTTTTATTTTGAAGGACAGGTTAGTTTACTATTATGACAGAAAGGGCGGGTTTCTTTAATAATTAATCTCATTACCTTTTGGAACTGCTTCAATCCAAATTCTTCCTCTTACAAAAGATATTTCTTTTCCATCTTCATCTGTCAATTTCATTCTGTCCGTAATTGATTTTTTAGACCAAGTTGCTTTAATTGCTTCTCCATTTTGGAAAATCAGCGCTTCGCCTGTTCCAGTCACTGTATATGACATATGTAATTCTTTGTCAACTGGGCCTTTCTCGGCTACAAATATTACCACAACATTTTTTGTCGATAGCTGTTCATTATTATTATAGTCAACATGTTCTTTCCCACCATTAAATCTTTTGTAACTGTTTGTGGCTTCGTCATATTTCCATTCAACGTCATAGTCGGGTTTATTCTTCCAAAATTCAAATGAAATATCGGATACCTTTGTTGAACTTGTCGGTTTATCATCGATAAATTTCCAAGTAATGAAATCATTATCCCAAGAGATGTTTTCTTCATTTTTATAGCCAAAACCTCTTTTTGCTCCTTCCTCAAAAAGTAAATCTGTTGATCCTGTTACTCTATGTTCCCAAGCAACATCAGCTTTCCATTCAACTCTTTGTATTTGGGGAAAACCTAAATTTGTCTGACCATCCATATCGTTACCGTATCTACCGTTAGCCCATCCTAATTTATCCAATAATTTATAAACATCAACAGAGGGATCAACGTCTCCCCTTGGCTTTACACCACCATAACAGCTGGTACAAAAATTGTTTGCGCCACCCTGATGTACAAAAAGAGGATTCTTACCATATTCAGCTGCCCAATTCACAAAATAAAATCTTGCACTTCTTATCGGTCTAATGCTCACATCCTCTGCCGATGCGGCACAATAATAAACTGCCAAAAATCGTGTGATTCCGCCTTCCGCAACCGCTTCATAAATCACGTCCGTCTTTGAAAGACCTGCCTGCGGACGGGAATCGGCATGATTTTCGATCATTGCTGTTATGGGTCTTCTTTTTTCCCAAATGTCTTTCTCTTCCTTTGTATATTTCATTCCGTTTAGCGGACACACTTCGGTTTTAGGTTTTGAAAGATCAACTCTTGCCTTTGAACTTCCCTGATTAGTAGAAATTGGAGAAACACTGCCTTTTTTTATAAATGTGAATATCCCCAAAGATATTCCGGTAATTAGTAAATAAATTCCTACAAATCCAATGACGGTTGTAAATTTCTTGGATGTAATAAATTCAACAAATTTATATTTTTTGTCCATAGAATAATAATACTAATTTTTTTGGGCTTTTAACAATGCCTTCTTTTCTTCACTCGATAATTCGAACTCACCCTTTCCATTTTTAATAGCTTTTGCATAGATTCTTGTCCTTTCTCTGGTATGCAGAGTAGTTAGAACTACTCCATTATCCTTGGCATCAAGAAGTGAAATACAAAAACTATGATCTCCTCCTGTTTCTTTAAAAGGATTAAATCTTACAAGAGAAATTTTTTGAATATGCTTTAAATCCAGGTATTTGATATTTTCGATTTCCTTTGTTAATTCCTTGATATCTTTTTCGTTTTTAATTTCGGAGGCAAGGATTTTATCCAAAGTCTTTCTAATATCTGCTTCTTTAATGTTTTTTGACAGTTTTCTAAAAAAAGAAAATATGATGAAAACAAAGATACTCAAAACCAAAACCCAGATACCTAAAATTATGGTAATTATCAATTGATAGTTTGTCATAAAAATATATATGTTAAACTCTGTCATTTTTACATTTAGATATAATAGTGTCAAGAAATTTATTTGATAATTTAGAAATAAAAATTAATAATAATAAATATGTCCAAAAAAAGAACAAAAAAACAAAAACAAAACACGAAATATACATTCGCTTATAAACTGATTGACGAAGCTAAAAATTTTAATTTTGAGCCCACTGTCAATAGGCAAATTAAAAATACTATTAAAGGTGTTACAAAAACCCAACGACCCACGAAAAATGCCGAGCCTACGGCAAAAGATATCTATAGAGACTATATAAGTAAGGATATAAGAAAAAGTCTTATAATAGTTAGCCTCATATTAGCTTTGGAAGTAGTGCTATACTTGGCTTGGCTTTAAAACTAAAGCCAAATGAACTTGAAAAAGTTTTGCCCTATGAAGGGAGGTGAAGAAAAATGATGTATTGTGTAAAGTGCCGAGCAAAGAGAGAAGGAAAGAATCATCAAGAAGTTACAATGAAAAACGGCAAGAAAGCCGTAAAAGCAGTATGTGAAGTTTGCGGCACAACAATGTTCAAGATCGGAGGAAAATAAAACCGATTTGAATATTAAAATACAAAAGGGCTTCCCCATATGTCGGGACCCTTTTGTTTTGTAAACAAAATTCGATGAACTCAAATAAATATAACTTCGCAAAAGTCTTCAAAACATTTAAACAAAATTACATTCTTGTTCCTTTAGAAATATTTGGTAAAAACCAATATAAAACTTTAATCTCTACCATTCTCTCTTCAAGAACAAAGGATGAAGTTACCCAAAAAGCTTCGTTAAGACTATTTAAAATTGCACCGAATATCGAAAAGCTTTCCGCTTTAAAAGAATCGGAGATTGAAAAAATAATATTTCCTGTTGGATTTTATAAAGTAAAAGCAAAAAATCTTATAAAACTATCAAGAATAATAAAAACAAAGTTTAAAGGAAAAATTCCGGAAACAAGAGAGCATCTTATGTCTCTTCCCGGAGTTGGAAGAAAAACTGCCAATCTTGTATTAAATAGAGCTTTTGATTTACCTGCAATTGCAGTTGATACTCATGTCCATAAAATATCAAATCTGTTGGGTTGGGTAAAAACAAATAAACCGGAAGAGACAGAAAAAGAATTGATAAAAATTGTTCCCAAAAAATATTGGAAAGACTTAAATAGGTTTTTTGTTTCTATAGGAAGACAATACACCTCAAAACCAAAATTAATAAATTTTTTGAAGAAAAATAAACTAATTAATTAGAATCTATAATTATTGTGACCGGTCCATCAAGAGCGCTCTCAATTTCCATATAATTTCCAAAGCTTCCCGTCTCAACCGATATTCCCAAGCTTTTAAGCTTATCAATAAAATATTCATATATTTCTTTTGCCTTTTTTGGTTCTTCCGCTTTTATAAAAGAGGGTCTGTTTTGTCCTTTGGTTTCTCCGTATAAAGTAAATTGAGAAACAACCAATATTTTTCCTTTTACATCTTTTATTGATAAATTCATTTTTTTGTCTTTGTCGGACATTATTCTTAATTTAGTAAGTTTCTCAGCCAAATAATCAGCTTCTTTTTCTGTATCACCTTTTTTAATTCCCAAAAGGACCAATAATCCTTCATCTATTTGTCCTGTAATAATATTTTTTTCTTTATGTTTGACCTTTGCTTTTACTACCCTTTGAATTACGAGTCTCATAAGTACATATTGTACTTGGAATTTGAATAAAGTTTAATATAATACAGAAAGTGACCAAAAGGAAACTTAAATATAAAAGAGTTCTTCTAAAACTTACCGGTGATTTATTTGGAAACAAAAAAGGAAAAGGGATTAACTTCGAAGCTTTTGACGAGATTTCAAGAAAATTAATAAAAATATGTAAAGATACTCATGTAGAGCTTGCAATAGTTATCGGAGGAGGAAATATTTTTAGAGGCAGAGAAAGAGATATGAGAGTAGACCAACCAACTGCAGACTATATGGGAATGCTTGCGACGGTAATTAACGGCATGGCACTTCAGGAAGCATTTGAAAGACATAATATGCCCACAAGAATGATGACGGCATTTGAAATAAGGGCTGTTGCAGAACCATATATTAGAAGAAGAGCCATAAGGCATTTGGAAAAAGGTAGAGTTGTAATCCTAACCGCAGGAATAGGAAGTCCGTTTTTTACTACCGATACGGGTGCCGCACTGAGGGCTTCGGAAATAAATTGTGATGTTTTAATAAAAGCCACAAATGTTGACGGAGTATATTCCGAGGATCCGTTAAAAAATTCTAATGCCAAACTACATAAAAAACTTAACTATAACGAAGTAATTAAAAACGATCTTCAGGTAATGGACACTGCCGCTTTCACTCTTTGCAGAAAAAATAAAATTCCGATTATTGTTTTTAACATTAAAAGACTTACGGAATTGGGAAAGATCATTCAAGGATCAAAAATTGGAACAGTAGTTTCTGAAGAATAATTACCTTTTAACTACAACATTGGCTTCATTTAAGCACTCTGGGACCAAATCAACCGGAAAGTTGTATTGTTCTGTAACTTCACAGGAAGGTTGGGATTGACCGTCATACACACACACCCATTCGTCTCCAACTTTGGCTGCTATAAAATAAGCTCCCCCGACTGCTTCTTTTTCTTTTACTCCACCCTTTGCATATTCTGCTGAGTACTGACTTACACTAACATCGGAATTTTGAGAAGTTAAACCTGTCTTTTTGTAAACCGCTTTTTTAATAGCTTCTATTTCGGTTTCCTTATTGGGTGTGGGCGTAACCAATACTTTTTCCTCTTCCACCTTTTGTGAAGATATTTTTATAATACTTCCAATATTAAGGTCCCCCTTACCCAAAAGATAAGCTCCTCCAACGACAACAATAATAAAAATAAAAGAAATTATTAAAAAACCTATTTTCCAAAAACCTTTGTTATTCATATTTAAAAAGCTCTGGAGGCTAATAAGCCAGGTTCTGTTATTAGACGATAATCTATCTTACGCCCTCACTTTGGAACTCGGAAAGGCAACCTAATAACGTTCCGTTCGGAGGTTGCAGCGGGGAGGATTGCTCTTTTCACCCTCTTTTTTAAGACCTTTAGGGTCTAAAAATGAGTTGTAGTCTCTGTTGCTCTAACTAGTGCTTACGCATGTTAGCTTACGCTAACCACCCTGCCTTTTGCTGCCTGGACTTTCCTCCCTAAATAAATAGGGTAATCATCCTTCCTCCAGAGCAGCCCTATTATAACAAAAAGGGACAAATTTTGACAAAAAACTACTTATTGTCGAAGTATTCGTTTATAAGGATTTTAATGGTTAGAAAAAGAGGAACCGAAAGTATAATTCCGATTACACCCATCAATCTATAACCTACCGTTAGAGAGATTAAAGTTACTATCGGGTTTACTCCAGCCGATTTCTCCATAATTTTTGGGACAAGAAAATAATTTTCTATTTGTTGAACCAAAAAGCAAAGTGCGGCAACCGCAAGAGCCATTAAAGGAGAAATTGTTAAACCGATAATTATTGCAGGAATAGCTGCGATATTCGGACCCAAAACAGGAATAATTTCCAAAATTCCTGCGATTATAGCCAAAGGAAGAGCAAAGGGAATTCCTAAAATCAAAAGTCCTATATAAATAATTACACCCACAAAAAACATTAAAATAAGTTCTCCTCTTGCCCAATTTCCCAAATTGGATTCTACCTGATCGATTATCTTCCCGACCCTATTTTTATTGTCTTCACCAAAGATAAATGCCAATTGATCGTTTAACTTGCTTCTATATAAAAGAAAATAGAAAGATAAAACCAAAACACTCAAAATTGAAATTACATTGGAAAAAACAGATACTCCAAATTTAACAGCCTGGGTGGGAATTGAGCCAACCTGAGAAACAAAGCTATTTAATACATTATTATTTATATAATTTAACCAACCAAGATTATTTAAGAAGGTTGGAAAATTATTAATAAAGTTTGTTGTTTGCTCGACTAGCGGAGGAATTATCCAGGCTATTGAAAAACCGAATATTCCCAATATTAGAATATACGTAATTAATACTGCCACAAACCTTGGCAATTTCCACTTATTTAACCTATTTACCATTGGGTTTAAGATTGCCATCAGAAGATAGGAAACAAAAAGAGCCATAATAATATCCCTTATATAAAAAAGAAACCACAAAGCCAGTAAAAAGAATACTGTAAAGATTACTGTCTTGTGGGATATTTCAATTTTTCTAGGCATTTCTTAATCTGAAGAATACCATTTTTTGACCAGTTTTTCCACATTTTCTTGCCAATTGGTATTATCCGTTTTAAACCATTTAATTTCTTTGTTTTTATTAAACCAGGTCATTTGCCTCTTGGAATATTTCTGTTCCTCCAAAAGCCATTTTGTAAAAGCAGTTTCCGAAGACTCTTTTTTGTCAAAATAATTCTTCCACTGTCTGTAACCCAAAGACGTCATTGATTGGTGAGACCATTTAACCCCACTTTTAAGAAGATTCGATATCTCTTTTTTAATTCCCGCCTTCATTTTTTGAACTCTTTCCTCAATCTTTTTATATAGATATTTCCTTTCAAGAGTTAATCCGATAATCAAACTGTCATAACTTACACTTTCTTTTATCTTTCTAACTCCCAGATTATTTAGCTTCCAAGTTGCTATTTCGATTGCTCTTATTAGCCTCCTGGGATTATTTTTATCTGATTGGTTAAAAGATCCGGCTTTCGCCGCATCGAGTATGGCAATTTTTTCAAAAAGCTCTTCTTTAGATAGTTTTTCAAGTTTTTTTCTTAATGCTTTGCTTTGTGGAATTTTTGCAGTATCAATTCCTTCCAAAACCGATTTCATGTAGAATCCAGTTCCACCAACCAAAATCGGTAGTTTATTCCTTTTGTGGATATTTTTTATCACTTCCCTAGCAAAACTAGAATATTGTGCGACACTAAAATTTTCTTTAGGGGATACCAAGTCATATCCCCAAATTTTTATATTGTCTATTTTATAGTACCCTCCGATTGTTTTGTTTACTTTCTTGAAAGAGGAATTTGCAGGAATATCCTTCCCTGTTCCTATATCCATGTCCTTATAAACCTGTCTTGAATCTGCAGAAACCAACTCTGCCTTAAATAATTTTGCCAAGCTTATTGCTAAAGAAGTCTTTCCAACAGCAGTGGGTCCACAAATAACTAATAATTTATTCATATTAACTTGATGCCGATGAATATTTTGTTAAAGCATATTTCCAAAAACTAATCGAAATCAATAAAAATATTCCTCCCAAAAGGAATGATAATAATACTCCCCAGGGTGAAACCAAATTCATCAGCGATTTAGCCGGCACTGTCATCATAGTTCCTATCGGAATAATAAAGGTTAAAAATCCCTTTAGTGGTTCTTTGTATATATCTATAGGAAACTTTCCGAGATTTGATAAGTCACGATAGATCATTACTGTATGGTCCACTTCCAAAGTAACAATACCTAAAGACAAAACAATAATATAAAAAGCAGCCGAGATTATAAGACTATTAAAAACAAGAAAAATAAACAAAATAACGGTTAAAATACCAGGATTTAACTTTGACCCAACAATAAATAAAAAAATAATCAAGGGCGGTATTGTAATTAAATCCAAAAGATCTGCACTATCAAAAAGCGAAACAAATAATGAATCTATCGGCTTTGATAAAACCAAATCAAAACTTCCATCAATTATTTTTGACCTGAATTTATAGACCCCTCTAAATAAGAATTGGGAAACTATATCTATTAAATTAAAGGTAAGGTAGAAAAAAATTGTTTGATCCAAATTATACCCGGCCAGAGTATTCGTACCTTTCACCAAAATATTAATAAAAAATAAATATATAAAAAATCGTAACAATTTTCCCACCAAGAAAAAGGAAGACCCTAACCTGTTATTTAAAACTGACATAAAAGAGTTTTTGCTGGATATCCACCAAACATTAAAATATTTTTTTAGATTTTTTTTCATATTCCCTCAGAACAAAATTTCTTTAAACCTTTTTCCCAAAAAACTTTTACCAAAAACCAAAGAACAATTAGCCACCCTAAAGAAATTACTATTCCGTTTAATACTGTACTAATTGCCAGTTTTCCCAAATAAACTTGTAATGGGAAAAAAACTAAATATGGAAACGGTAAAGAATAAAAAATATTTTGGGCAGATTTGGAAAAGATATCCAAGGGAAAAACAGAACCAGAAAGGAAGTCTCCGATTATTACTACAAATAAAAATGGTAATGCCCATCCTGTTTCAGGTGCCCAGAATGAAAAAATGTTTATTAAAAATATCAATACGAAAAACAATAATACCGCAATTATTAATGAAACTATAAAAAGCAAAAGATAGACAGGATTGGATTGGAAAAAAATATCCGGCTTTAATATCAAAAACAAAAAAATTGTCTCAAAAATCGAAAAACCCATATTAAGAAGTTTGCTGGCAACATCCGCACTGAACCAATATTTAAAAAAATTAATTGGTTTTAACAAATATAAAGATAGAGTTCCGTCAGATATAATTCTTGACAGTTCAATCGAACGTGAAGAAAAAACGATTGCTTTAATTACCAAAATACCAAAAACATAAGTTAATATTTTGGTTCTGTCGTAACCGAATAATTGCCTTGTATGGTCCGAATAAACACTGTCCCACAAAAAGAAAATAAGAAATATTTGCATAACATTCCTTACTCTCCACATAATAAAATTGACTCTATAAGCAAGCTCCTGTTGAAAGGTAATTTTTAAAACTTGAAGATATTTCTTCATTTTTTGTATTTCATTGAACCTTTAAATAACGTCCTTATTACCTCTTCTATTGGTGTTTCCTCTATTGTCAGATCATCAACCGGGAAGCTTTGTAATAATTCGGCGGCAGCAACCGCAACGGTCTGTCTTGGAACAGATAAAGTTACCAAAGGATAAGAAATTTTTCTTACTTTACCGATTTTTTCAATATGACTGATATTATCTTCACTTGATAACGAAACTTTGATTATTTTTTCTTTTGCAAACTGACTTACCAATTCATCAAGTACTCCATCAAAAATTATTTTTCCGTCATCGATAACAATAACCCTTCTTGCAAGATTGATAACATCATCCATGTTATGAGAAGTTAATAGGATTGTAGAATTGTATTTCCTGTTATAGTCATAAATAAAATCTCTTATCTTTTGTTGTGCAACAACATCAAGGCCAATTGTCGGTTCATCCAAAAACAAAATTTCTGGTTTATGCAAAAGTGCAGCTATTAATTCAAGTCTCATTCTTTGACCTAAAGATAACCTTCTTACCTGAATATTTAATATTTTTCTGACCTCCAACAATTCGACCAATTCTTCCAAATTTTTTCCATAATCATGCTGAGACATTTCATATATTTCTTTATAAAGTTCAAATGATTCGATTGCCGGAAGATCCCACCATAATTGTCTTTTTTGCCCCATTACCAAAGAAATTCTTTTAAGAAATTCCGGCCTTCTTTCCCAGGGATCATAATTTAATACCTGTATAAATCCGCTTGTGGGATATAAAAGTCCTGATAAAACTTTTAGTGTTGTTGTCTTTCCCGCACCATTAGGACCTATAAAACCGATAAGCTCTCCGGGTTGGACTGAAAATGATATATTTTTTAATGCCCTAATAATCTTTTTTTCCGGTTTAAGTAAAGAAGAAAATGAACCGGTTAAACCCTGCTTTTTTACATTGGCTTCAAAATTTTTTATTAAATGATCAACGACAATTGCCCTATCCATATCAAGCACCAGTATACATCAAATACGTGCTTCAATTGAATCAAAAAATGAAGAATTTATCTATTTACCTGTCTTTTTAATTTTTTGCCTGCGATAAATTTCGGAGATCTATGGGATTTTACAGTTACCATTTTTTCGGTATTGGGGATTTTAACGGTTTTACCTTTCATACTTTTGACTCTAAAGGTTCCAAAACCTGAAAGAACAATTTTTTCTCCTTTAGAAAGAACTCTCCCGATTTCTGATAAAAATACTTCTATTGCTTCTTCTGATGCTCTTTTTGTTAAATGAGCTTTCCTTGCGACAAGTTCAATTAAATCTCTTTTTGTCATATTAGTTTGAAGAATAGAGAAAATTAATTAAAAAGTCAAATTTTGGGACTTTTTTAAAAGCCGTATGAAGATATTGAAATATTACCGATCCTTATTCTTGGCAGTTCAAATCTAAGTTTTTTACATAAAGTTGAACCGCTCTTTGTAGTAAAGGCAAGTTTATAACCCAAATTTGAAAGCAGCTCTTCCGAGTAGCTGCTTGAAAATCCGTAAGGATAAGCAAAAACTTTGAGATTATTCAATCCTCTTTCGGCAAGTATTTTATCCCCCAAAGTTATTTCATTATCAATAACTTCCTTTTCCTGTAAAACGTTTTTGTGAGACCAGGTGTGGTTACCAAAATAATATCCCGCATTATTGGCATCAATAATTTGTTCCCAAATCATATATCCGGCATTATTCATTAATCCTGTAGGTATAAAAACAGAAGCTTTAAATCCATATTCCTTTAAGATTGGTAAAGCATTTAAGTAAAAATCATCATAACCGTCGTCAAAAGTTATTAATATTGTTTTTTTTGCGATTCCTGTTCCGGAATCAAAAAAATTAATAAGTTCCGAAAAACCTATTGTTTGATAACCCTTTTCCTTTAGGTACTGCATCTGACTTTTAAAAGTCTCTGTATCTACAGTTAAACCTGTTTGTTTCTTTTCTTTAGCCAGATTCATATCTTGAACATGATGATACATAAGAGTCGGCAAATATACACATGGACCATATAAAGAATTCATTTCACTAAATGTAAGTGGTTTTGGCGTCGGAGTGGGAGTTGGTGTTAAGGTGGGGGTCGGTTCTATAGATGAAATAACATTGTTGGTTTTCTCAAGTGTTATATTCTTATTCGAATCTTTTTTAAAAAAAATATTGCTTTTTAGTGTTAAATAACCGGCCAAAAAAAACAATATTAATAAAGTCAAAAGAAATACGAAAAATTTTTTGTTTGTCACAGAAAATTATTTAACTTTTGTAGAATCGACAGCTCTGACTTCTCTTATTGCGGTAACTTTTATTTGCCCTGCATACTCGGCTTCTTTTTCTAAAGCTTGAGAAATTTCATGAGCCAATACTGTAAGTTCGTCGTCGCTTACCTCTTCCGGTTTTACAACAACCCTGACATCTCGACCGGCCTGAAAAGCATAAACCGTGTCGACACCTTTGAATTTAGATGCAATCTCTTCTATTTTTTCCATTCTTTTGATATAACCTTCGTGTGGTTCATATCTTGCGCCCGGTCTTGCACCGCTAATTGCATCTGCAGTCCAGACTATTATTGACTCGATTGAAGAAAACGGTTTATCTTCATGATGCTCGGCAACAGCATTAACTACTTCTTTAGGAATACCAAATCTTTTAAGAGTTGAGACTCCTACTTCAACATGAGTTCCTTCCTCTTCTGTAACAACCTTACCGATATCGTGAAGTAAACATCCGAGTCTAACAATGTCTAAATTTGCTCCAATTTCATTTGCAATGGCAACTCCTATTTTGGTTTCCTCAATTGTATGAATCGCCAAATTTTGTCCGTAAGAAGTTCTAAATCTATATCTTCCAATCATGCTTAATAGTTCACTTGGTAAATTAAAAACTCCACACTCTTCAGAAATGTTTCTTCCCTCTTCCAAAAGAACATCATCCATTTGATTTCTAATTTGTTTAACAACTTCTTCAATTCTTGAAGGCTGTATTCTTGTGTCTTTAATCAGTATTTCTAAAGCTCTCTTTGCAACTTCACGCCTAATGGCATCAAATGAAGAGATTCTAATTTCATTTCCCTCATCCAATTCAATTTCAACCTTAGCAGCTCTTTCGAAAGCCCTAATATTTCTTCCTCCGGCTCCAATTATTCTTCCTTTTACATCTTCGTTAGGAACGGTAATTGAAGAAACTGTATATTCAGCAACATATGACGTTGCCGCATGCTTCATGGCATCGGCTAAAATTTCTCTGGCTTTTTCGCCTGCTTCAAGTTTAATTTTTTCTTCTGAAAGCCTTATTTTTTTTGCAACTTCTGAAGTTAACGATTTTTGAACCTGCTCTAAAAGTTCCTTCTTTGCTTCTTCAACCGTCATCTTAGAAACTTTAGATAGCTTTTCGATAAGGTCCTCTTCGTGCTTTTTAAGATATTCTTCTTTTTTCTCCAAAGAATTTCTTTGATCTTTTAAATCTTCAACTAGTACTTTAATATCATTGTCTGACATATTTAATTCGAGGCCAAAGAAGTAAAAGGCTTTAATTTAAGCCTGTAAAAGAAGATAGTTTTGAGCTTCTTTTTATCATATTCTTTGACTCTCTGGAGCTAATTTTACCCTTTTGTGGTCTTTTTATCAATCTCAGGATTTATAATACTTTTTTTATAGTATCCCAACCGTATCCCTTCCTTAACAAAAAGTCAGTTTGTTTACGTCTTTTTTCTAAACCTTTATACTTTTCCCATTTATAGGCGTTTCTTTCCAAAATCTTTTGCACCGTTTTAAAATCATCAATCCCCATCTCTTCAATAGCTTTATCAATTACTTTTTTGTCTATCCCTTTACTTGAAAGCTCATACTTAAGAGCCTTCATTCCTCTGGGTTTAAATGTCATCCTCTGGTCAATCCACCACTTGGCAAATTTATAATCATCCAACAATTCCAAACGGATAAGCCTATTTAATAATTCCTCATATAAAGACTCATGAACTTCTTTTCTTTTAAACCAGTTCTTTATTTCCTTTTCAGATCTTGGTCTTAATGTGGAAAATCTTAACAATCTATCCAGAGTTTTTTGAAATTGTGCCTTTTTGATTAGATCTTCAATCTCCTTTTGAGAATAATTATTTCCTTCTTTTATTCCCAAAACCACAAAATTTTCCAAATCGATACCAAATCCGAATTTATTATCAAGATATATATTTACTCTTTTGCCGTTCTTTTGAGGCTTAACTGAAGTTATTTCGGGCATTTAAAATTTATTCTTTTTCTTCGCCTAACTCTTTTGGAATTTTCTTTCCTGAAGCAACAATTTCCCTAATCTTTTTTTCCAATTCTTCTTCAAATTTCTGATGTTCATTTAAATATAATTTGGCTGCTTCCCTTCCTTGGGCAATTACTTTTCCGTCATAACTTAAAAATGAACCACTTTTTGAAATAAGTCCCAAATCGGTTGCTACATCCAAAAGTCCGCCGGGTCTCGATACTCCCTCCTTACCCTCCATAATATCGAATTCCGCAACTCTTAATGGAGGAGCAACTTTATTTTTTACGATTCTTGCTCTGTGGCGTGAACCAATAACTTTGTCTCCGTCTTTCAAGACTTCTATTCTTCTTAAATCAATTCTTACGGAAGCATAGAATTTCAATGCAAGTCCGCCGGGAGTTGTTTCGGGGTTACCGAACATTACTCCAATTTTTTGTCTAATTTGATTGGTAAAAATTAAAATAGTTTTCGATTTTGAAATTGCACCGGTTAATTTTCTTAAAGCCTGACTCATCAGTCTTGCTTGCATTCCCATAACCGAATCTCCCATTTCTCCTTCCAATTCAGCCCTTGGAACAAGTGCTGCAACTGAGTCAACAACAATAACATCTAAAGCACCGGATCTGATTAACGTTTCCGTAATTTCCAAAGCTTGTTCTCCGGTATCTGGCTGACTCATTAAAAGTTCATCGAGATTAATTCCCAAATCTTCTGCTCTTTGTGGATCAAGTGCATGTTCCGCATCAACAAAAGCACATTGTCCTCCTCTTTTCTGTGCTTCTGCAATAACTGACAGGGCAAGAGTTGTTTTTCCGGAAGCCTCCGGTCCATATATTTCAACAATTCTTCCTCTTGGTAGTCCTCCAACTCCCAATGCCAAATCAAGAGCAATTGCACCTGTAGGTATAACATCAACTTTATATTTCTGATCAGTTCCTCCAAGTTTCATTATTGATCCTTTTCCATATTGTTTTTCAATTTGATCCATTGCCAATTTAATTGCCTGAATTCTTGCAGATGAGTCAGATTTTTGAGGTTTTACTTCTGGAATATCTTTTTTCTTTTTAGCCATGATCGTTTTCTTTTACTATTAATTAAAGTAAAATGCAAGAGTCTAAAATGAAACTTATATATAAATATTGTCCGTTTTGTTCCAACAAAATAGTTAATAACAAAGAATTATATTCTTGTCCGAAATGTAAAAAGTTTATCTATAAAAACTATGCATATGTCGGAGTCGGAATGGTATTTGTAAAAAATGGAAAAGTTCTTCTTTCCAAAAGAGGTATGGAACCAAGAAAAGGAATCTACGATATTATCGGTGGATTTTTGGAAGATAACGAATACCCCGACAAGGGAATAATTCGTGAAGTAAAAGAAGAAACAGGATTAAACGTTAAAATCCAAAAAATCTTAGGAATCTATAGAGATTATTACGGCATATATGATGAACCGACTATAAATATTATTTATATCGGTGAAATAATTTCAGGAAAAATGAAACCTCAAGACGATATTTCGGAATTAACATGGTTTGATTTAGAAAAAACCAAAAAATTAGAACTTTTTAAAAACGTAAAAGAAGCTTTAGAAGATTTGAGAAAACTTCAAATAAACAATTAAGACAGCCTCAACTGTGATAAAATATGGATCTATCGGGGTATAGTTTAACGGTAGAATAGGCGCATGGGGTGCGTCTGGCCCTGGTTCAATTCCAGGTACCCCGACATGTTTATTATGTTTAATCAAAACTTAATTGATTCTCTTAAAAAAGGAGGACTTGCTGTTTTACCAACGGACACCCTGTACGGAATTCACGCATCAGCCCTAAACCAAAAATCTGTAGAAAATGTTTATAGAATCCGCAAACGTGCTCCCGAAAAACCATTTATTATACTTATTGGTTCAATTGATCAAATTAAACTTTTCGGAATCAAGATAGACGGCCAAACAAAAAACATAATGAACAATTATTGGCCGGGTAAATTAAGCATTGTTCTTCCATGTATAGAAAGCAAATATGAATACCTCCATAGAGGAACAGAAACTTTAGCTTTTAGACTTCCCGATAAGAAAGAGTTGATTGATTTTCTTTTAATAACCGGTCCGCTGATATCAACAAGTGTCAACCCGGAAGGAATGCCACCCGCAAAAACTATTGAGGAAGCAAAAAAGTATTTCGGAAACCAAATAAATTTTTATATAGACCAAGGAAAACTCGACTCTCTTCCCTCAACTGTAATTAAAATCGAAAATGGAAAAATTGAAGTGTTAAGACAAGGTAAAGTAATTATTCATAACGAATAGCTTCAATAGGTGAAAGGTTAGCTGCTTTTTTGGCAGGAAAAACTCCAAAGAAAACTCCGATCAAACCAGATATTCCAATTGCCAAAATAATTGCTACCAAATTTAGACTTGCCGGAAATATTGGTCTTATCAAAAAAACTATTAAAGCAGAAAGAATAAGTGCCATAGTTCCTCCAAAAAGCGATAAAACAATTGATTCAGCCAAAAACTGAATTAAAATATCATTCTTAGTTGCACCGATTGCACGTCTAATTCCAATTTCTTTGGTTCTTTCGGTAACCGATGCATACATAATATTCATTATTCCCACTCCTCCCACCAATAATGATATTGATCCTATTGCTATCAGAACCGTGTTCAAAACACTAAATATCTGATTTACCGCATTTAATATCTCTGTTTGTTCAATAATTGAAAAGTCATCCTCTTTATACCTTTTTGCAAGAACACCTTTTGCTTCCTCTTTCAAAGCAGGAATTTCACTTCCCTCTTTTGCTTTTAAATATATAGAAATAAAAGTTTTATTTGGATTTAAAGAAATTGCACTTTTATAAGGAACGTAAATCACAGAATCAAAATCAGGTCCTCCAAAACCGCCGCCGCCTTTTGATTTTAAAATTCCTACAACAGAATATTGAATGTTTTCTATTCTTATTGTTTTTCCTATTGCAGCATTGTTTGAAGAAAATAGTTTTTCTGCAATTTTTGGTCCAATGACTGCTTTTCTTGCACCCCTTTGAGAATCGGAATTTGTAAAAAATGATCCCTCTTCAAGTTCATAATTTCTTACAGGAAAAATATCTGCAGTAGTCCCATAAATATTTGTATATTCTTCTTTTGTCGGACTTTTGGCTTTTACTGTCTTTTCAAAAACAGGAACAACATATTCAATTGTTTTTGACCTTTTTAAATTTGTTACATCTCTTTCATCAAACAATATTGTCCCGATACTGCTATTAGAACTGAATCCTCCACCGCTTCCTAAAAGTTTTCCGGGGAAAACAATTAATAAATTTGTTCCCAAACTCTCAAATTGACCTGAAATATAATTTTTTAAACCCAAACCCAAAGCAATTAACAAAACAACTGACATAACACCTATAAGAATTCCTAAGGATGTCAGTACTGTTCTAATCTTATTTCTCTTAAAATCTCCAAAAGAAGATTTTAATAGTGATTTTAAATAAGAATTTTTCATATATATTTTTTTACAATTTTTCCGTCTTTAATAAATATTTGTCTTCTTGTTTTTTTTGCCACATTCCTATCGTGGGTAACAATAATAACAGTAACATCCATTTCTTTATTTAATCTCGACAATAGTCTAATGATTTCTTCACCTGTCTTACTGTCCAAGTTTCCGGTCGGTTCGTCAGCCAATATAATCTCCGGGTTCATCATCAAAGCCCTTGTAATCGCAACCCTTTGTTGCTGCCCTCCTGAAATCTTATTGGGAAAGAAATTTCTTCTTTCATATATTCCAAATTTTTTTAATAAATCCAATGCCTTTTTTTGATAATCCTCTTTTTCTTTTTCTTTACAATATAGTGTTGGAAGTAATACGTTTTCCAACACGGTAAGCTGATTGATTAAATTAAACTGTTGAAAAACAAAGCCAAGTTTCCGATTCCTAAGTTCAGAAATCCTGTCATCACTTAATTTTGATATATCTTCCCCATCGATTATTAAATTTCCTTTTGAAGGAATATCTAGAAGTCCAACCATATGCATCAATGTAGATTTTCCTGATCCGGAAGTTCCTAAAATTCCAATGAACTCTTTTTTACCTATCTTGAAAGAAACATCTTGTAAGGCTTTTACCTTTTCTCCACCAAGTTCGTATTCTTTTGTAACATTTTTAAATTCAACAATTGGCCTCATTAACTTTATTTATAAATAATATCCCCCTCAATAATGTTATTTTTTATTTCAACCGAAGAATCAGATTCTAAACCTGTTTCGACATATATTTTTTCCTTCTTTTTACTAACCAATAAATATTTACCTTTTAAATCTTCTTTAACATATTCTGAAGGAACAAATAATACGCTTTCTCTTTTCTCCAAAATAAGATTGGCATCTCCAGTCATGCCAATTTTGTATCTAAAATCTTTATTATCTAATTTATTAAATATAATTTTTAATTCGTATACTGTACCCGTCTCACCGGAAATAGGAGTAAAAGAAATACTATCAATTTTTCCCTGTAGTTTAGTATCAGGATAAGCATCCAAAATTACTTCAACCTCTTTATCTATGTTTATTCCCAATAAATCCATTTGATCAACAGAAACTGAAAAATACATTGTTGACGGATTGACTATCTCAAATTGAGATTGAGATGGTATTACATTTACACCTGCAATTGGGGTTGTAATCTTCGTGACTATTCCCGAAATTGGAGTTGTAATTGAAGAAAGTTTGATTGCCAGATCAAGACTTTCTACATCTAATACGCTATTTTCCAAAGTAAATTGATTTTTTTGTAAAATCCTTTTAATTTTTTCCCTATATTCACTATCTGTACTTTCTTGATAATTCTCATAATCTTTATTTGTCTGGTCAAAGTCGAGGCGTGTAATAGAATAAATATTTAAAGCTTTTTTGAGATTTAAGTTGGTAGCTCTTGTGTCAAGAGAGGCAATTGTCTGATATTTTCTAACAAAGTCACCTTCTTTAACACCAACCCAAGAAACAAGACCGCCCTGTTGAAATTGCAATGTTACTTTTTCTTTTGAGTCAATTTCGCCAGAAAGACTTAATACTTTTACCACATCTCCCTTTCTGATTGTATAACTTGGTGTTTGTACTTTCGGCTTTCTTGAAAAAAGAATAATTAAAATAAGAACCAATAAGCCCAAAGACACAAACAACCATTTTTTATTTTTAAACTGGATTTTCATATATGAATACCTACCTAAAACTAGAGGGTATATAGTATCATTTTGATCCTATATTTTCAAGCAACTCTCTCTTTTAAAGCAGAATAAAATTTTTGGAGATATTCTTCTGATTTTAGCCAATGTTTCTCACCCAAACCTCTTTGTGCCAAGTTTCTTTCTACACTTGCCATTACCCTCAAATGGGCAAGTTTTGCAGCCTGAAAAAGAGAAATTCTATAAACCTCCGCATATAATTCTTGTGCAGTTTCCTCAGCCAGTTTTGCTTTAGCAACATCTTCTTTACCCTCAGTTTCTCTCATTAGTCTTGTTTCCAAAGAAGCAACGATAGAAGGCTCAAAGGCAAGTTTTAATTCACTTTTAATAACTGAGTAAAATTTCTTTAACTCTTTTTTTGCTTTTTCCCAATTCTTTCCATTTTCCCTTTCCGAAAAAGCATTCAACATATATTTTGCAGCTTTTCCGGCAATATCTTTGGATAATCCATATTGTTCTCTTAAATGTTTTACCGCATAATCAATCAACTTTTCTCCTTTTGGAATTTGAGATAGTCTCCACCAGTCTATTTCAAATTTTGCAACAATCTCCGGCCTAAAACTAAAGTGTTCCATTGCATCGTTTCCTCCAAATCTTCTCCTTCTTCGATTGTAATCTAATAGAATTGCTTTTAATTTCTGTGGTGTAAAATCCGGAAAATGACAATCTAACCAGTAAGTTTCGGCATATGCAGATTGCCAAAGAAGAAAGCCGCTTGTTCTTTGTTCTCCGGAACTTCTGATAATAAGATCCAAATAAGGATAGGGTTGATCTTTCGTATCAAGGTATTTCTCAAATAATTCCTTTGTTATTTTCTCCTGCCTAATTCCTTCTTTTATTATTTCTTTAGTTGCCCTAATAATATCGTCTTGCCCGCCATAATCTATAGCAATATTCATAATATATTTATTGTTTTCTCTGGTTGATTCCTCAGCGTACTTAATCTTTTTAAGAAGAAATTGCGGAATTCTATCTTTTCTGCCCAAATGAATAATTCTTACCTTATCCTCCTTGGCTTCATCGAGATAATCATCGATCAACTTTTCGTAAAGTCTCATTAAATAATCAATTTCTTTCTTTGATCTATCCCAATTTTCGGTAGAAAAACCCCACAGAGTAACTGTATGAATTCCCAAATTTCTGGCAGCCCTAGAAAGTTCAACTGCCCTATCAAATCCTTTTCTATGGCCCTCAAACGTATAAAGGCCTCTGGCCCTTGCCCAACGCCTGTTTCCATCGGGAATTATTCCCAAATGATCAGGCACCTTTGTACCTTTCGGAAGCATTATTTTCTTTTTTGTAGGCATGGCAAAATTATATCACGAACCTGTTATAATCATTAAGAAATGAGGAATAAACTTCTTTTGGTAATTTTTTTAATAGCTTTCTTTTTAAGAATTTATAAACTAAATATTTTTCCCTACGGATTCCATGTGGATGAAGTTAAAGTCGGCTGGAATGCATTGTCTATCTTAAAAACAGGGAAAGATGACAGAGGAAATAAATTTGCTTTTTATTACAATTCTTTCGGCGATTATCGACCTACAGGAATTTTCTATATAACCATTCCATCAATAATTGTTTTTGGTAGAAACGAATTTGCAGTAAGATTTCCTTCTGCTCTTTTCGGTGCTTTATCAATCTTCCCTTTGTATTTTCTTGCGAAAGAAATAAAAGCAAAGAAAGAAAAAGAAACAATTTTAAGTATTGAAAATATTTCTGCCTTTCTTCTGGCAATTTCACCTTGGCATATATCAACATCCCGTGCAACAAGTGAAGTGGTTATATCAATGTTTTTTGCATTATTCGGAATGTACTTTTTTATTAAATCTCTAAAAACAAAAAATATTAGATTTTCCTACTATTCAATATTTTTAGTATTTATAAGTTACCTTTTCTATCACTCCATAAGACTTCTTGCACCAATATTCTTTTTTGCAATATCAGCCATGACCTTTGCTTCAATTAAAAAAGATAAAATATTGCAAAAAATTAGCCTGATTGGCTTAATCTCAATAAGCTTTCTTACTTTTGTTTTTGCTGCCAATAAAGAATCCCGTGGACGATTTTCCCAAATATCAATTTTTAATGATTTGGATATTTCATATGAATTAACGCGTATGCCATTTGAAGAAGGTCCGGGTAAAGTTTTTGTAGCGAGATTGTTTCACAACAAGCCTCTTGTATACGGAAGAAAGTTTGTTAATGAATATACAAAATATTTTAGTTCTGACTTTTTTCTTGATCCTAATAAGGCAAAGCCAGAAAGATATACAACAACAGGTCTTGGTCTTTTAACTTATATTGAACTTTCTTTACTGATATTAGGAATAATCGCAATCATCCAAAAAAAATATCCGGTATTACCGGTTGTTCTGTTACTTTTAGCCCCCCTTCCTTCTTCCTTAACAACTAAGGATTCCCCAAATCTTCATAGAACTCTATATATGATTCCTTTTATATTAATAATCTGTTCCTACGGATTTGAATTTTTAATTACTTTATTTAAAAAATACAAAAAACAAATAATCTACATTACTTCTTTTTTGCTTTTGGCTAACTTTATCTTTTACCTTCATATGTATTATGTACACAATAAAGTCCATAAACCTCTTTATAGAAACATCGGAGCAAAAGAATTGGCATTAAAAATAAATGATATCCAAAAAGATTATGACAAGATAATGTTTACCAATATTCCCGATGATTTATATCCTTGGATTGCTTTTTTTGCTAACAAAAATCCAAAAATATTTAATCAGGATGCAATAAAAAGAGAAAAAGGAGTCTGGACAACTGAAAACTTTGTCTTTACCGGTTTAAGATGTCCATCACGCGATGCATTTGAAGAGCCTGAAACAAAAAGGATGTTAGTAGTAGATGCAGAAGGATGTGCAACAGAAAGCAAATTAAAAGACAATCCCGATCATAAACTTGAAAAGATATTAAGACCAGACGAAACGGAAGTATATAACCTTTGGTCTTTTAGATAATTATTCTTACCTCTTTGGAGATTGTCTCTTTCTTCTGGCTTTTCCACCCATTCCCACTTTTCTTCTTTCTCTGATTCTTGAATCTCTGGTTAATAGTCCTGCTTTTTTAAGTGAAGCTCTAAATTTATCCGGTTTAACTTTTGCCAAAGCTTTTGCAAGACCTTGTACAACTGCATCTATTTGTCCTTCTTTTCCTCCACCTAAAACCTTTGCAGAAAAATAATATTTTTCTGATGTTTCGGTTAAACCAAACGGTTTTGACCATTTGCTTTTATTTACTATTCCGGGAAAGTACTTTTCTAAAGAAATTCCATTTACTGTATTTTCTCCCTTTCCATGAAAAAGTCTTACTCTTGCAGAAGAGGATCTTCTTTTTCCAGATGCATATGTGTAATTTAATTTTTTAGCCATTTTTATTTTTGATTAAATTTGTCTTCAAACGGATTTTTGTTTCCGACTACTATTTTGAACCTCTTTAATCTCTCTTTTTTAAGTCTGTTTTCAGGAAGCATCCCTGAAACTGCTTTTAAGATAATTCTTTCGGGATGTTTTTCCCGAAGAAGTTTTGCTGTAATTTCCTTAAATCCTCCGGGGTATCCAGAATGACTTCTATATAATTTCTTATCTTCTTTTCTTCCAGAAAATTTAATTTTTTCTGAATTTAATAAAACTACATAATCACCCATGTCCATATGTTTTGAAAAACTTACTTTATTCTTACCCATTAATATTTGTGAAATTTTAGTTGCCAATCTTCCGACAATTTCACCTTTGGCATCAATTAAATGCCAATTTCTATTAACTTCTTGTTCTTTTGGTTGAAATGTTTTCATAATTATTTTTTAGCTTTCTTATTTTTTTTGCTTTCAGTCTTTTTCTCTTTTTTAATCTTTTTTTCTTCCTTTTTATTACCGGATTCTTTTTTTTCTGCTTTTTCTTTCTTCACTTCTTCAATATATTTTTCTACCCACTCTAAAATTGCCATTTCGGCATTATCTCCTTTTCTTCTAGGTAAAAGTGTAATTCTTGTAAAACCGCTTTGTCTTTCTTTGAAAACAGGTATTAACTTGGTAAAAAGAAAATCTGTTACTTTTCTGTCGTTTCCAAGAAAAGCTAATACTCTTCTTCTTGCAGACAGATCTGACTTCTTGGCTAAAGTAACAATTTTATCTGCTTGTCCTTGAATAGCTTTTGCTTTGGCTTTTGTTGTTGTAATTTTGCCATTAGTTATCAAAGCCTTTAATAAAGACCTAAATAACGCTATTCGACTCTTTCGGCTTCGCGAAAGCTTTCTACCAAAAACTATTTTTCTCATATTATTCCTCTCCGAACTTAACTCCTTTTTCTGCTAATGCTACAGTAATAATCTTTATAGATTTTTCACCTAAATTTCTAACTTTTACCAAATCTTCTTTTTTAGCTTTTGATAATTCTTCTACTGTTTCAAAACCAGCTTTGATTAAAGCATTCGCTACTCTTGTAGGAAGTCCTATCTCTTCAACTGACAACTTTCCAACTGGTCCTAAAGTATCATTTATTACTTCAGCTTCTTCTTTTACTACTTTTTTAGGAGATACAACTTGATTTAAGTAAGAAACTAAAATTTTTGATGCATTAACTAGTGCATCTTTAGGATTTATTGTTCCGTCTGTCCAAATTTCCAAAATCAACTTGTCGTAATTTGTAAGTCTTCCAACACGAGTTTCTTCAACTTTATAATTTACTCTTGATACTGGTGAGAAAGCTGCATCTAAAGGTATAAGTCCAATTGTTCCTGTTTTTCTATCTTCTGCAGGAGAATATCCGCTACCTGCTTCGATTTCTATTTCGGCATCCAATTTTGCACCCTTATTTAATACTGCTAAAACCATTTCTGGATTTGCAATTTTAACTTGAGCCGGAACTTTAATATCTTTAGCTTTAACTTCTCCGGATTCTTTAACTGATATAGTTGCTTTAACTGATTTTTCTCCAGAATAAGAGAATTTAACTTTTTTAAGATTTAGTAAAAATTCAACAACATCTTCTTTCATTCCTTTTAAGGTAGAAAACTGATGTTTTACACCAGAGATTCTAACTGATGTTATGGCTGCACCCGGAAGGGATGTTAAAAGTACTCTTCTTAGAGAGTTTCCCATAGTGTCTCCATAACCGTTTTCCAAAGGAGAAATTATGAATTTTTCATAATTCTTTTCCTTTTTTTCTGATTTGATTTCAAACATTGGTTCGTTCATTAAATATCACCTCCTTCTTTATTTATTTACCTAGAATAAAATTCAATAATATCTTGCATAGAAATTGGCTCAACAATATCGTCAATTTTTGGCTTTCTAACAACTTCCCCAACAATTGCTTTTCTTCTTAACCAATCTGGAATTTTTGGTTCTTTTTGAGCCAAAACTTTCTTCACATCTTCAATGTTAGTAGCCTTAGACGAAAGGCTTATTGTATCACCAATTTTAACCTGGTAGGAGGGGATATTTAGCTTCTTTCCGTTAACAAATACATGCCTATGAGAAACAATCTGTCTTGCAGAAATTCTATTTGAAGTAAATCCTAATCTATAAACAACATTATCAAGTCTTGTTTCAAGAGATGAAAGTAAATCTTCTCCCGTATTTCCTTTTGTCTTTAAAGCTTGTGAGACATATTTTCTAAACTGTTTTTCCAATACTCCATACATTCTTTTAACTTTTTGTTTCTCTCTAAGCTGTTTGCCGTACTGAGACTGAGTACCCATCCTTTTTTGTCCATGCATTCCGGGCAATACTGTCAAACGAGTAAGCTTTGATCCTTTTCCAAAAAGGTCAAATCCTTCTCTCCTTGATAGTCTGTCTTTTGGTCCGTTATATTTTGCCATTTTTTATACTCTCCTTTTCTTTTTTGGTCTTGGTCCGTTATGTGGAATAGGGGTCATGTCTGCAATTAACGAAATCTTAACTCCTGCGGCTCTGATTGCTCTTAAAGCCGCATCTCTTCCGGTTCCTGGGCCTTTTACATAAATTTCAACTTCTTTTATTCCGTTTTCTTCTTTTGCTTTTTTTAATACTTTTTCAACCGCAGTTGTTGCCGCAAAAGGTGTAGATTTTCTTGTTCCTTTAAATCCGGATGCGCCAGAGGATCCCCAAGCCAATGTCTTTCCGCTCTCATCAGTTACAGTTACCAAAGTATTATTAAACGAAGCTGAAATAAACACTTTTCCGTTTTCAATTGATTTATTAGTTTTTGCCATTTATTTTGTACCTTTCGTATCGGCAGTTTTAACTTTTGCCAAAGCTTCTTTTTTGAAAGCTCCAATAGTTTTTCTTTTACCTCTTTTTGTTCTTGCGTTACTTTTTGTTCTTTGCCCTCTTACGGGAAGACCTCTTTGATGCCTTGAACCTCTATATGAACCGATTGTCTGAAGTCTTGAAATATTTGTTCTTACAACTCTTGCCAACTCTCCTTCTGTAGGAATTTTATCTATTGTTGAGGCAATCTTTGATATTTCATCACTAGTTAAATCCTTCATTCTTTTAGCCAAAGAAATTCCCAAATCATTTAATATTTTCTTTGATAAAAACCATCCTACGCCGCTTACTCTTGTAAGAGCGTAGTCAACTTTCCAATTATCCTGAAGTTCAACTCCTGCTATACGTGCCATAATTTATCCTTGTCTTTGCTTATGGCGAGGATTTTTACAAATAATATATAAAACCCCTCGTCTTTTGACGAATTTGCAATCTTTACATCTTTTTTTAATTGACGGTTGTACTTTCATATTTACCTGTATTTAAAAACTATTCTTCCTCTTTCCTGATCATAAGGTGTAAATTCCACCTTTACTTTGTCTCCAGGAAAAATTCTAACATAACTTTTCCTAAGTCTTCCTCTTAAGGTGGCTAGAACTTTTCTGCCATCCTCAAGTTCAATTCGAAACATAGTATTCGGTAAAGCCTCAGTTACCTGACCATTTACTTCAATATTTTTATTGTCGTTCATCTTTATCTTCAGTTTATACTATGCCTCTGTCAAAACAATCGGACCGTGCTTAGTCACAGCCACGGTCTCTTCGTAAAGTGCTGATATTTTATCATCACGGGTAGAAATTGTCCACCCATCATTTTCCATAACCAATTCCGGATCACCCAAAGCATACATAACCTCAATGGCCAAAGTCATTCCATACTCAATCTTAGTATCTTTAGAGTCTGATACGAAACAGGGTATCATTGGCTCTTCATGAAGCTCTCTGCCCACTCCGTGCCCGGTTAATGCCCTTACGGGTTCATATCCGTAAGATTTGACCACTTCTTCTATTGTTCTTGAAATATCGGATATGCTTTTCCCCTTTTTACAAACTTGGATTGCTTTTTTGAGAGCTAACTTCCCACAATCCATAAATCTTTTCTTTTCTGCATCCGGATCTAAAGCAACACTAAACGAAGTATCTGTATGAAAGCCTTTAAAATAAACACCGACATCCACACTTACGATATCCCCCGATCGGAAAACTACTTCTTTTTTGGGAATTCCATGGACTATTCCCTCGTTTATGTTCACACAGGTTGCCCAATGATAATTTGGCACTTTCATAAAAGAAGGATAAGCACCTTCACTTTTAATAAGCTCCTGAGCTTTTTCTTCAACCTCCCAAGCATTTACACCAACTTTGATCATCTTTTTAAGTTCGTTTTTAACCTTTGCAAGAATTTTTCCTCCTTCTGCCATAAACTTAAGATCTTGATCGGACTTAATAGATATTTTTTTCATTATTTTTGAAGAATAGTAAGAAGTTCATCCGAAATCTTCTCTATCGGTCTTTCTCCGTTAATCTCAATAAAGATTCCTTCTTTATTAAATATATCTATTAAAGGTTTAGTTACTTCTCTATACAGTTTTAACCTTTTTTCTATTGCTTCTACTTTGTCATCTTCTCGTTGATAAAGTTTTCCTCCGCATTTGTCACAGATTTCCTCACTTTTTGGTGGTTTTGTAATCAAATTAAATATTTCTTTACAGTTATTACATATTCTTCTTGCCGAAAGTCTTCTGACAGCTTCTTTATCACTTATATTAAGTAGAATTGCTTTATCTATTTTGGAATCGTGTTTCGAAAGCCAAATTTTTAATAATGAAAATTGATTAATGTTTCTGGGAAAACCATCAAAAATAATATTGTCATAACTTTTGTGATTATTTTCAATATATTTTGTTAACAAAGAAAAAGCCAAATCGTCAGACGGAAGTTCCCCTTTTTCAACCAATTTTTTAACTTCAATATTGGTTTTAGAAAGTTGTCGAAATAAATCTCCTGTAGATACATAAAATAATCCCAATTTTTCGGCCAAAAATTGTGCCTGCGTTCCTTTTCCTGATGCTTGTGGTCCAAATATTATTATATTCATTTTTATAAAAATGTATCGTATTTTTTCATTACCAATTGGGCTTCCAATTCTCTTGTAATTTCCAAAACTACTGAAACAACAATCAATATTCCGGTACCGCCTATCGCCAAATTTGCGACTCCAATCGCATTTTGGAAAAGAGAAGGTAGTATTGCAATTAATCCCAAAAATGTAGCACCAACTAAGGTAATTCTATTAAGAACAAATGAAAGATACTTTGCAGTTTGACTACCGGGTCTAATTCCGGGGATAAAACCTCCGTTTTTTTGAAGATTTTCTGATATTTTTTCCGGATTAAATACAACTGCTGTATAAAAATAGGTAAATCCGACAACCAATAAAAAGTAAACAATATTATAAACAACACTTTTTGGCTGAAAATATTTTGCAATGAATTGCGCAATTGACGCAACTTGAGGATTGGCAATTGCACTTGCAAACTGAGTAAAAAGAGATGGCAATAAGACCAAAGAAACTGCAAAAATAATAGGTATTACTCCTGCTTGATTTAACCTTAAAGGTAAATATGAAGAATTAATCGGAGAGTATTTTGTTCCCCTTCTTGCATAACTTATAGGGATTTGTCTTGTCGCATCATTCATAAAAACAACGGCTGCAACTATCAAAACCGAAATAACCAGAAATGTAATAATTTTTATACTGTCTTCCGGCTGGATTACAGAAAGAGACTGTCCTAAAGTTATCGGAAGTCTTGCAACTATTCCGACAAAAATCATTAAAGAGACACCATTTGTTATTCCGTACTCCGTAATAAGTTCTCCGAACCAAACAGCCAACATCGTTCCCGCAGTCATTGTCAAAACTAAAGACATTAAACTTAACGGTGATAAATTAACGATTATTCCTTGAGATTTTAACAAAGAATACATGGCAAATGCCTGTACGGCAGCCAAAGGAATTGTCAGATATCTTTGATATTGGTTAAGTTTTTCCTGACCATACTCACCCTCCTTTTGGAGTTCCTCAAGTGAAGGAATTACATATGTTAAAAGTTGAAATATAATTGAAGCATTAATATAAGGGTTTAATCCAAGAGCCATTATCGAAAAGTTGGCCAATGTTCCTCCTGAAAATACGTCCAATAACGAAAGAAGTGGACTTCCAAGAAATAAAGCTTGAAGACTAGTTCTATCAATACCTGATGCAGGAATATGTGCTATAAACCTAAAAACAACTAATATTAAAGCTGTAATAAGTAATTTTTTTCGAATATCAGGAGAAGAAAAAGCTTTAGAAAAAAATTGAATTATTAATTTAAACATCTTAACTATATTTTAAATCTAAAATAGGGAATTTTTCCAAACTATTTTTTTATAGTCTTTTTAGATTTTTCTTTAGAGGTATCTTTATTTTCTATACTTCCCCCGGCTTTCTCTACTTTTTTGGCTGCCGACTTTGAAATCGGAAGTTCTATGATTAATTTTTTACTTATTTCTCCATCTCCCAATATTTTGACCCCATATATTTCTGCGTCTTCTTTTTTAACTATATTTTCCTTTACCAATAAATTTAAATTAACCTTTGATCCGGATGGCAAGATATTTAAATATTTGATATTAATAACTAAAGGCTTTTTACCGGCTTTAAACTTACCTTTACCTCTTTGGAAGGGAAGTTTTTTAATTAAAGATTTTTTAACCTTAACACCTTCGAATAAAACATTAATATTTCTTCTGGTTTTTTGACCTTTCTGACCACGTCCGGATGTATGTCCGCCTCTACCGCTTCCATAACCACGGCCGACTCTTTTTTTATTCTTCTCTTTTATTTTTGGTAACTTTATATCTTTCATTTTTATATTCCTTTTCTTGTAGATATTGTTGAAATTGTTTCAAGAGCTTTTAGTGTTGCATAAACATTAGATATTTTATTTTGAGTTCCCAAAATCTTTGCAGATGCATCTTTTACGCCAGCTGCATCCAAAACAACCCTAACCGGTCCACCTGCAATGATACCAGATCCTGGAGGTGCGGGTTTAAGGTAAATTACTGCAGCTGAAAATTTCTCTCTTACGGAACAAGGAATAGTGGTACCTTTTAGAGGAACTACAACCATTCTTCTTTTTGCGGCCGTAATTGCTTTGTTAATCGCATTTCTAACATCATTTGCCTTTGATAATCCGACACCCACTTTTCCTTTTTTATCACCAACAACTACTAAGGCAGAAAATCGTATTTTATTTCCACCTTTAGTTTTTTTGGAAATTCTATTTATTGAGACAACCGTTTCGTCAAATTCCTTTATTTCTTGATTTTGATAAAACCTATTCATATTAAAATATCAAGCCTCCCTTTCTTGCTCCATCTGCCAAAGCTTTTATTCTTCCGTGATATTTATAACCACTTTTGTCAAAAACAACTTTTTTAATATTTTTCTTTAAAGCTTTCTTAGCTATTAACTCGCCCAAAAGTCCGGTCTTTTCGCTCTTTGTTTTCCCTTCTTTAATTTCTTTAAGAGATGCCGAAACTAAAGTTTTTCCCTTTCCATCGTCAATAATCTGACAAAAAACAGATTTGTTTGAACGATATACGGACATTCTTGGCCTTTCGTTAGTACCGATAACTTTAGATCTTATTCTTTTTCTTTTTTGTTCAAAATTTTCTTTGTTCATATAGTTATTCTATTTATGTTATGCCGCACCTGCAGCTTTTGCAGCTTTACCTGCTTTTCTTCTTATTATTTCATCTACATATTTAATACCTTTTCCTTTATAAGGTTCTGGTGGTTTTACTCCTCTAATTTTTGCAGCAATATGACCAACCAATTGCCTATCAATACCATCTACAGTAATAATGCTTTTCTCAACTTTGTATGAAATTCCGTCAATCGGTTCCATCTTAACCGGATGGGAAAAACCAACTGTCAGAGTTAAAGTTTTTCCATCTGTTTCGGACCTGTAACCTGTTCCTACCAATTCTAATTGTTTCGACCATCCTTTAGTTACCCCCAAAACCATATTGGCAAGAATTGCTCTTGTTGTTCCAAAATTAGCTCTTCCCTGCTTTGATTTGTCTTTAGTGGAAACTTCCAAAAAATTCTCTTTTTTCTCCACACTAACTGCTTTTGGTAGTTCGTGTTTTATTTCTCCTTTAGGTCCTTTTATTGCCACCATACTACCGTCAATGGTAACTTCTACTCCTTCTAATATTTGTATAGGTAATTTTCCAATTTTACTCATATATTTATAGAATTTCTGCCAGAACTTCTCCTCCCAATCTTTGTTTTATTGCTTTTCTGGAAGACATTATTCCTTTAGATGTCGATACCATAAAAACAGTCGGTCTTTTAATCTTTTCCAATTCATCAGCACTTTTATAAACTCTCAATCCGGGTCTTGATACTAGCTTTACATCCATTACCACCGGCTTTTTGTGAGAAAATGCCAAACTAGCCTTAATCAATCCGTCTTTTTCTTCAACTTTTTCTAAAAATCCTTCTTCTTTTAAGGCTTTTGCCATACTCTTAATAAATTTCGTGGCATAAGCTTCCACTTGCTTATTGTTTGCCAAAGAAGCATTTTTAATCCTTATTAAAAAGTCACCGATAGAATAGTTTTGCATTATTACCAACTAGCCTTTCTAACACCGGGAATTTCACCTTTAAGTGCATGTTCTCTAAAACATAATCTACAAATTCCGAACTTTCTCATATATCCTCTCGCACGACCACATATTCTACACCTATTTCTGTGGCGTACATCAAATTTAAATTTCTTTGTTTCTTTTACTTCTTTTGCTGTTGTTGACATATTTATTCTTTCTTTTCAAAAGGAATTCCTAGATATTCTAATAAACGTTCTGATTTTTCGGAATCCTTTGAATTTGTAACTATTGTCATCTCTATTCCGTGTGCAGTGCTTTTGGCCTGATCTATCTCCGGAAAAACCGTGTGTTCCTTTATTCCAATTGAGTAATTTCCCTGTGAATCAAGGCTTTTTCTTGATAAACCTCTAAAATCTCTTAAACGTGGTAAAACAATGGAAATTAATCTATCCAAAAAACTGTACATCTTGTCTCCTCTTAAAGTTACTGCTAATCCTACAGGCATTCCTCTTCTTAAACTAAAACCGGCAACTGAAATTTTGGCAAGTCTGACTGACGGTGTTTGACCTGTAATTGTTGCAATATCTTTAATAAGAGATTCTCTTTGTTCTTTGCTTTTTATTAAACCTCCGACCCCCATATTAACTGTTATTTTTTCGATCTTCGGTACTGCCATTGAATTTTTGATTTCAAAATCCTTTTTAAGTTTTTGAACAATCTCTTTTTGGTATTTTTCTTGTAATCTGTTCATATTATTTTGTATCAATTTCTTTCTTGCATTTTTTGCAAAATCTTACCTTTTGATCTCCTGCATATTTAAATCCAACTCTGGTAATTTTCTTACATTTCGGGCACAAAAGGGCAATTTTGGAAAAATCTATAGGTCTTGGAAGATCATAAATTCCTCCTTTTTGCTCTCCGTAACCTTTTACATGTTTTTTGTACATGTTGATTCCCGGAATTAAAGCCTTATCGTCTTTAGGAAAAATGCTTTCAATTTTTCCTTCTCTCCCTTTATCTTTTCCGCCGGTTATTTTGACACTGTCTCCTTTTTTAAATTTAATCATTTTAGACTACCTCCCTTGCCAATGAAGCGATTTTATTGTAACCCGCTTCTTTTACTTCTCTTGCTATTGGTCCTAAGACTCTGGTTCCTCTTGGTAAACCTTGTTTATCTATTACTACCCCAGCATTATCATCAAATCTTAAATAACTTCCATCCTGTCTTTTGATTTCTTTTCTGGTTCTAACTACCAATACTTTAACTTTCTCATGATCGGTAACAATTCCTGCTGAGTCTGCACCTTTAACTACACATAAAATTACATCTCCTACTGTTGCTTTTTTACCAATCTTTCCGGAAATCCCGATAACCATCAATCTTTTTGCACCTGAATTATCAGCCGGATTTAACATGGTTCTAAGTTGTATCATTTTTCATCCTTTCCTTTGCTTTCCTTTTTTTTAGAAATTTTTTTATTAGCATTTTCAATCTCAATAACTTTCCACTTTTTACTTTTGCTATATGGTCTTGAAGCTACAAATTTTACAATTTGGCCCACTTCACAACCCAACTCATCATGAACCTGATATTTTTTAGCTTTGTTATATCGTTTTTTATAAAGTCCATGAACAACCATTCTTTCAACTAAGACAGTTGCAGTTTTTTCTTGTTTTGTTGATATTACTTTTCCGCTAATTATTTTCATTTTTTATCCTCCTCTTTCTTAACCTCTTTTATTTCTTCTACAATTTCTTTTTCTTTTATCAAAGTTAATATTTTTGCAATTTCTTTTCTTAAATTATTACCTTTTTTCAAATTTTTTTCCGTACCAGATTTTATATCAAGCACTATCTTAGACAAAGATTCTTTTTTGTCTTTAAGCATCTTAATTAAATCTTTAATTTCTTTATTTTTTAAATCTTTAAACTCTTTTTTCTTCATTTTATTCTTCTTTCTTAACAAACTTGGTTCTCATAGGAATTTTTGACATGGCTTTTGTGAATGCATCTTTAACAATATCTTCTGATGCTCCGGCAACTTCAAAAAGAACTCTTCCCGGTTTGATAACTGCTACGTATCTATCAACATCTCCCTTACCTCCACCCATTCTTTTTCCTGCCGGTCTTGCTGATACTGGTTTGTCTGGAAAAACTCTTATCCAAACTCTTCCGCCTTTTTTAAGACAATGAGTAATTGCTTTTCTTGCTGCTTCAATTTGAGCACTTGTTAACCAGCCGCAACTCAGTGATTTTATCCCAAATTCGCCAAAAGCCAAAGAGCTTCCACGAATAGCCATTCCTCTTCTTCTTCCTCTAAAATCTTTGATAAATTTTCTTCTTTTTGGTTGTAACATTTTTATTCTTCCTTTTCCTTATTAATCCAAACCTTTACACCGACGTAACCCTTTTTTAAGAGTGCCGGAACCTGTTCATAATCAATATTCTCTCTTAAAGTTTGTGTGGGAACGGATCCCATATGATATTTTTCTACTCTCGAAATTTCTACTCCGCCAACTCTTCCGCCCAAAACTACTTTTATTCCTTTTGCCCCCGAGGACATTACTCTTTCCATTGCTTTACCTACAACTCTTCTTTGTGGCATTCTTCTTTCCAAATCTGCCGCAATTCTTTGTGCAACTAAATATGCCGAAAGCTCGGGATTTTTGATCTCATTTACTTTCAAATCAATTTTCAAATCCTTTACATTTTTCTTTCTAATTTGAGAAATTATCGAAATAATAAATTTCTTTAGATCCTCAATTCCGGTTCCGCCTCTTCCGATTACAACTCCGGGTCTTGAAACCGAAACTGTAATAACCATGCTTTTAGTCAATCTTTCGATTTCAACACTGTTAATGCCTGCAAGTTTTAATCTTTTAATAAGTGCTTCTCTTATTTTTATATCTTCCAATAAGAAATCTTTATAATTTTTGTCATCTGCAAACCACCTTGATTTCCAAGGTTTATAGCTTCCGATTCTAAAACCGACCGGATTTATTTTTTGTCCCATGTTATTTTTTTGATCCTTTCTTTACAACTTTTTTAGCTTTACTCTTTTCTTCATTTTTTGGTTCTATAGCTTTTTCGTCTTTTTTAACAACTTCTTTTACTCCCAAAATTACTTTTATATGACTCATTTTTTTAGTTATCGGATGCCATTGCCCTCTTGAAACTGCAATTCCTCTTTTAAGTCTTGGACCTTCTGTAATTTGAATTTCCTTTATAAAGATATTTTCTTCAGAAATTCCTCTATTTTTTGCATCGGAAAAAGCAGTTTTAAGAACCTTCAATAAAAATTCTGAACCTTTTTTATTAACAAAAGGTAATCTTTCTATAGCTTGGCCAACCTTCATACTTTTGACTAAATTGGCAACAGGTCTTATCTTTTTAGGCGAAAGCAAAATATATTTTTGTGTTGAAATAATTTCCATAATTTTTAAGTTTTATCCATTGTTCTTTTAACAATTTCTCCATGACCCCTAAATGTTCTTGTGGGTGAAAATTCTCCAAGTCTATGACCAACCATATCTTCAGTTACAAAAACATCTATAAAAACATGCCCGTTATAAACTTGAAAATATTTTCCGACAAATTCCGGAGGAATCTGGCTTTTTCTTGCCCAAGTTTTTATTTGATTGTCTTTGCTACCCATGCCTTTTTCAACCTTTTTGGAAAGGTTTTTATCTACAAATGGTCCTTTTTTTGATGATCTTGACATATTAATGATGTTTTCCTAACTTTCTCCTTTTTACAATTAATCTATCCGAGTATTTCTTGTGTCTTCTTGTATTACCAACAGCTTTCCTTCCATAAAAAGTTTTTGGATATTTCAAACCAACCGAGCTTCTACCTTCTCCTCCTCCATGCGGATGGGCATTCGGATGCATTGCAACACCTCTAACGGTCGGTCTAATTCCCATGTGTCTTTTTCTTCCCGCTTTACCTATTTTCTCTGTCCTTGCTTCAATTCTACCCAACTGACCTATTGTTGCTAAACATTCAGGATTAAATCTCCTGATTTCTGCAGATGGAAGTTTTACCAAAACTGTATTTTCTTCCTTACCAAAAACTATTGCAACAGATCCTGCACTTTTAACGATTTGACCACCCTTTCCGTGAGTGATTTCAACATTATGAACACCTGTTCCAACCGGAATCTTATCAAGCGGTAAGGTGTTACCGATCTCGATAGGTGCAGCTTTAGAAGATATTATTCTATCACCAATTTTTAAATCTTTAGGAGATAAACAATATCTTCTCTCTCCGTCTTCATATAATATAAGTGCAATATCAACATTTCGATTTGGGTCATATTCTATATTCTCAACTTTACCCCAAACATCAAATTTATCTTTCTTAAAGTCAATCTCTCTTAAAAATCGTTTTTGCCTTCCGCCTTGATGTCTGACAACAACTTTTCCGTTAGATCTTCCGCTATTTTTTGGCAATATTCTTTTTAATTTCTTCATTTTATTTACCTTTCTCCTCAAAAATATCTATTTTTTCTTTGTCTTTTAAAGAAACCAAAACTTTTTTTAAAGCTTTTTTGGTTTGTTTTATTCCTCTATTGTTCCTACTTACTATTTTTTTGTAATTTATAGATTTTATAGATGTAACATGAACATTAAACATTTTTTCTATTATTAGTTTGGATATGTTTTTAGTTACATGGCAATCAACCAAAAATGTATACAAGCCTTTTTTAGCTTGTTTTAAACTTTTTTCTGTCAATACGGGTTTTAATTTTAAGTTATACATATTTATTATTTTATTTTGCTTTTTTTGTTTCCTTTTCAAAGATATCTTTGTCAAAAATTAAGTATTCTGAAAGAAGAACTTTTCTAACATTCATATTTTTATAAACTTCCGTTTTAACGTTTTTAATATTTGCAAAAGCTTTTTTGATCTTTATATTTTTTTCTGCAAAAACTAGGGTTACTTTTGTTTTAAAATTCAAATTTTTAAGAATCTTTTCCAATAACACTTTTGCATCTTTCGTTTTTGTCATTGAAGAAATTCCAGAAACTACAAATACTTTTCCTTTTTTTGACAAAATTTTAATTCCTGAAAATAAAGCTTTTTTATTCATATCTTTAGTCAAATTCAAAGTTCTTTTTATTCCCTTTGGACCATGAGCAACTCCACCACCAACAAAAATAGGGGCTGAACGTGCTCCGTGTCTTGCCCTTCCGGTCCCTTTTTGTCTATACCATTTTTTGGTTGTTCTATTAATTTCTGCTCTTGTTTTAGCTTTTGAAAGACCAGGGTGTTTTCTTGATTCTTCAACACGAGCAGCCTGGGCCATAAGATTTATATTTTCTTTTACATCCATTTCTTTTGGAAGAGAAAAGTCTGTAGATTTAACTCCCTTTGATGTGTAGTGAGTTACTTTAAGCATTTGGTGTTTCCTCCTTTACTTCAACTTTCTCACCTGTTACCTCTTTTGCATCCGGCTCTGGTTCTCCCTCAACAACTTGGGCTTGAACTTCCGTAATTCCTTCAAGTTTTCCTTCTTTAATTTTTCTCAAAATAATTTCTCCTCCAACAATTCCGGGGACAGGACCCATAACATCTACTAAATCTTTGTCTGGATATACTTCAACTATCTGAAGATTTTTAATTGTTTTTTGATCGCTTCCCATCCTTCCTGCCATTTTTTTACCCTTTCTTACTCTTCCTGGAGTAGTGCCACTACCAGTCGCACCCGGAGCTCTCTGTCTATCGGATTGTCCATGAGTTTTTGGACCTCCTCTAAAATGCCATCTTTTGACTACACCAGCAAATCCCTTACCTTTAGAAACTCCTGTTATTGAAACAACGTCTCCTTTTTTAATTATGTCTGAAACTTTGACAATATCTCCAACTTGAAATAGGTTTCCGTCTTTCTTTTTGGGTTCATCTTTAAATCTAACTTCAGCCAAAAATTTAGGGGCACTTTCTTCTTTTAATATTTTTTTAAGATGCCCCTTATTTGGTTTAGCTACATTTTTTAATTTTCTATTGCCGTAACCCAATTGGATTGCCCAATAGCCGTCTTTATCGATATTTTTAATGGAAGTAACAACACAAGGGCCCAGAGATACCTTAGTTACAGGTACTCTACGTCCTTTAATAAAAAACTGTCCCATCTTTTGTTTTGACCCTAAAATTGTTTTAAGCATATTTAAAAACACAAAAAAAGGTGCCGGAGGCACCCTTAAAAGGCACTTCCCGAACTCACCTCACGTGGTAATTTTTGACGAACTTTCCACGATGGGGAAATTATAACAAATGAGGCTAAAATAAGCAAGTCTAAAACTAAGTCTAACTTACATTTTTATTTCGATAGACACTCCTGCGGGAAGGTCTAAATTTGAGAGTGAATCGATTGTTCTTTCAGAAGGATCCAAAATATCAATAAGTCTTTTATGGACCAATATTTCAAAATGCTCCTGGGCGTCCTTGTCTGTAAAAGGAGATTCTTTAACAGAATATAGCGTTCTTTTTGTGGGTAAAGGAATGGGGCCTACTATCTTTGCACCGGTTGCCAAAGCACTATCCAATATCTTAGCTGCCGCGTCATCAATTACGCGGTGATCATAACTCTTAAGTTTGACTCTAAGTCTTCCTACTGGCATATTTCCGGTTTAAGGTGCTAATAAATTAGGCAATTACTTTGGAAATGGCTCCTGCACCAACTGTGCTACCTCCTTCACGGATAGCAAATCGGAGACCTTCTTCCATTGCAACAGGTTGAATTAATTTAACTTTCATTTTTGCGTTATCTCCGGGCATTACCATTTCTATTCCTTCTGGAAGAGCAATTTCTCCGGTTACATCAGCAGTCCTTATGTAAAATTGTGGTTTGTATCCGGTAAAGAATGGTGTATGTCTTCCACCTTCTTCTTTTGAAAGAATATAAACTTCAGCTTCAAATTCTGTGTGTGGAGTAACAGAACCTGGTTTGGCTAATACTTGACCTCTTTCAACATCTTTTTTCTCAATTCCTCTTAATAAAACTCCAACATTGTCTCCTGCAACTGTTTCATCCAATGTTTTTCTAAACATTTCAAGTCCTGTAACAACTGATTTTTTGGTCGGTGTAATACCAACAATTTCTATTTCCTCGTTTAGTTTAAGAGTTCCTCTTTCAACTTTACCAGTTACAACAGTTCCTCTTCCTTGAATTGAGAATACATCCTCAACATGCATTAAGAATGGTTTATCAACATCTCTTTTTGGTTCAGGGATAAATGTATCAACCGCATCCATTAAAGCCATTATTTGTTTTTCTGCTTCAGGATCACCCTCCAATGCTTTAAGAGCTGAACCTCTAATTACTGGTGTTTCGTCTCCTGGGAATTTGTATTTTTTAAGTAAATCTCTAACATCAGCTTCGACCAAATCAATAATTTCCGGATCATCAACTGCATCACATTTGTTCAAGAAAACTACTAAAGCAGGAACATTAACTTGTCTTGCTAAAATTACATGTTCTCTTGTTTGAGGCATGGGTCCATCAGCAGCAGAGATTACTAAAATTGCTCCATCCATTTGAGCCGCACCTGTAATCATATTTTTAATGTAATCTGCGTGTCCCGGAGCATCTATATGTGCGTAGTGTCTTTTTGCGGTTTCGTACTCGATATGAGAAATATTTATTGTAACTCCTCTTTCTTTCTCTTCCGGAGCGTTATCGATTTCGTCAAATTTATAAGCTTTTGTGGTATTTCCAGATTGTTTTGATAAAACTGTGGTGATAGCTGAAGTCAAAGTTGTTTTACCATGATCAACATGACCAATTGTACCAATGTTTACATGTGGTTTTGATCTGTCGAACTTTTGTTTTGCTTCTCCTGCCATATTTTGTTATTTTATTATAAATTAAAAAGGGCTTCAAGCCCTTAATGTATAGATGGTATTATACCCAAGGCTAAATGAGCCTGTCAATACCTAATACTTTATTACTCTTTTGGTGCTTTTCCTGACTTTGCAATTATCTGATCAGCAATATTTTTTGGAACTTCTTCACAATGACTTGGTTCCATATAGTAAGAAGCTCTTCCCTGAGAAAGAGATCTTAATTTTGTTGCATAGCCTGATAATTCTGCCAATGGAGCCTGTGCCAAAATTACTGTCATAAGACCTCGTTCTTTGGTTCCTTGTATTTGTGCTCTTTTTGATGATAAATCTCCAATGACATCACCCATAAACTCTTCAGGTGTTGAAACTTCTACTTTCATAATAGGTTCCAAAAGTATCATATCTGCCTTTCTTGATGCATCTTCCAAAGCCATTGATCCTGCTATCTTAAATGCAATTTCTGATGAATCTACATCATGATAACTTCCGTCAAAGACTGCAACTTTTATATCAACCATAGGAAAACCGGCTAAAATTCCGTTATCTAATTTCTCTTTTACACCTTTTTCAATTGGAGCAATAAATTCTGCAGGAATAGCCCCTCCTCTAATTTCAGATTTAAATTCAAAGCCTTCCCCTCTTCCTTTTGGTTCAATTCTTAATAAACAGTGTCCATATTGGCCTCGTCCACCGGTTTGCCTTATATATTTACCTTCACCTTCTGCAATCTTTTTGATTGTCTCTTTATATGCAACTTGAGGTGCACCAGTTGTTGCTTCAACATTAAATTCTCTTTTCATTCTGTCAACCAATATTTCCAATTGAAGTTCTCCCATACCGGCAATTATTGTCTGACCGGTTTCCTGATTTGATTTGATCTTAAAAGTAGGATCCTCATCGGAAAGTTTACCTAAAGCAATACCCATCTTTTCTTGATCGGCTTTTGTTGAAGGTTCAATGGCTAGGGAGATAACAGGTTCTGGAAAAGTAATTGATTCCAAAATTATTGGATTATCCAAAGTACATACTGTATTTCCTGTTGTTGTGTCTTTTATTCCGACAACAGCAACAATTTCTCCTGCAAAAGCATTTTCAACCAATTCTCTTTGGTCTGAATGCATAAGTACAAGTTTTCCGACTCTTTCTTTAATTTGTCTTGAAGAGTTATATATTTCTTGCCCTGCAGAAATTTTTCCTGAATAAATTCTCAAATAAACCAATCTTCCTACATGAGGATCTGTCATAACCTTAAAAGCCAAAGCTGAGAACTTTTCCTCACTTTTTCTCTCTCTTACTTCCTTTTCTCCGGTCTTTGTATTTACTCCTTCAATTGCAGGCAAATCCAATGGTGATGGAAGATACTCTACTATTCCGTTTAAAAGAAGCTGTGCTTCTGCTGTTCTATTGTCTCCTCCGAAAACCGGGAAGAACTTAACTGCGATTACACCTTTTCTTATAGCACTTTTAATCTCTTCTGCTGTGGGTTCTTGTCCCTCTAAAAATTTATTTAATGTGACATCATCAAATTCGGATACCTTTTCAATCAATTCTTTTCTATATTTTTGAGCTTGTTCTAATAATTCTCCCGGAATTTCCCCTTCGGTTAACTTATTATCTTCCAAAGAAGAATAGGTCAAAGATTTCATTGTAATTAAATCGACAACTCCTTTATGCTCATGCTCCAATCCAATTGGAATAGTAACTGGTGAAGCATTGGCTCCCAATCTTTCTCTTATGGATTTAATGCTTCCTTCAAAATCTGCACCGATAAGATTAAGTTTATTTAGTACACAAATTCTTGGAACTTTATATTTATCTGCTTGATGCCAAACTGTTTCAGACTGACTTTCTACTCCTGTTCTTCCATCAAAAACCATTAAAGCACCATCAAGTACTCTTAAGGATCTTTCTACTTCAGCAGTAAAATCAATATGCCCTGGAGTATCAATAATATTAATTCTATAGTGGCCATTTACAACCGAAGAAGCTTCTTTCAAATCCCAAAAGGTTGTAATGGCAGCTGACATAATTGTAATTCCTCTTTCTCTTTCCTGTGCCATCCAGTCTGTTACTGTCGTTCCTTCATCAACACTTCCTAATTTGTAAGTTTTTCCGGTTTCAAAAAGTATTCTTTCTGTTGTTGTAGTTTTACCGGCATCAATATGAGCAATAATTCCGATATTTCTGATTTTTTCCAATGGTACTTCACGGTCTTTTGTTACCGTCATTACCATCGCCGATTTTTTCTTTTGAACTTCTGCCATTTAACTTATATTAAATGATTATAAAAAATACCTTAAAAATTTTAGCAGTTAATCAGTTGCCAAAACAATCCTGTTTACCATCTGAAGTGGGCAAACGCACGATTTGCCTCAGCCATTCTTTCGGTATCCATTTTCTTTTTATATGCCAAACCTTCTCCTTTTACGGCATCAAGAATCTCTGCAGCCAACTTTTCTGCATATGTCTTTGTTTCGGAATTACTTCTTGATCTTGCAGCGTTAACTAACCATCTTATTGCTAGAGAATCCCTTCTTGAACCTCTTACTGTCATGGGAACTTGGTAAGCAGCTCCACCAACTCTTCTTGGTCTAACTTCCATTGTTGGTCTTATATTATCCAAAGCTTGGTTAAATATTTTATCTGGATCTTCTTTTGTTTTTTCCTTAATAATTTCAAATGCTTTATATACCTGTTTTTGTGTTACTGTTTTTTTCCCGTCTTTCATACTTCTGTTGATCAATTTTGTAATCAATTTATCAAAATAAATTGGATCTGCTTCAATTTTTTTAATTTTTGTAAAACCTTTTCTACTCATATTTTTATTAAGCTACCGGTGTCCCAGCTGCTGGCGCTGCTTGAGTTTTCGGAGCTCCCCCTTTCTTTGTTCCATATCTACTTCTTCCGGTTTGTCTTCCAATTACTCCGGTTGTATCAAACTTTCCTCTGACAATATGATATTTAACACCAGGAAGATCTTTTACTCTTCCTCCTCTGATCATTACTATTGAATGTTCCGCAAGTTCATGACCTTCCCCGGGAATATATGCTGTAACTTCCTGTTTATTAGAAAGCCTGACTCTTGCTACTTTTCTTAAAGCAGAATTTGGTTTTTTAGGAGTCATTGTTCTTACGGAAAGAACTACTCCTCTTTTAAAAGGAGATGTTTGTTCACTAAATTTTCTATCCTTAGAATTAAACCAACGTCTTAAAGAAGTTGTTTTATTTTTCTTGATAATTCTTTTTCTACCTTTTCTTACTAGTTGTGATATTGTTGGCATAAATTTATTTTACTTCATTAGGTAAAGTTGCCCTTTCAGAAGTTACGGGGATTAGTCTTCCGATAATTACATTTTCTTTAAGACCGACCAATTTATCCTCTTTTGCTGTCAAAGAAGCGGTTGTAAGTACATCTGTTGTTTGTTCAAATGAAGCAGCAGATAGCCAGCTTTCTGTATACAAAGCTCTTCTTGTTATTCCTAATATTACCTGTTGAGCAGATGCTGGTTCTCCACCTTCTGCCAAAATCTTTTCATTCTCTTCTTCAAAGATGGCTTTATCTACCAAGTCCCCAGGAAGAAAAGGTGTATCTCCGGAAGTAAGTACTCTAACCTCATCACTCATCTTTCTAACCATTACCTCAAAATGTTTATCATTGATAGGAATTCCCTGATTTTCGTAAACCTTTTGAATCTCATTAACTAAATACTCTTGAGCTGCTTTAAGTCCTTTAATCGTTAAAATTTCTTTTATGTCCAAACTTCCAGATGCCAACTGAGTTCCAGCATCAACCAATTGTTTGTCTTCAACGGCCAACTGACTTGTTTTAGGAACAATATATTCTCTTTCTTCTTTAGGTTTAGTACTAACTGAGGTGACTTTTACTTTCCAACCCTCCTCAGAGTCAGCAACAGTTACTTTTCCTGCAATTTCTGACATTGGAGAAAGAACTTTAGGAACTCTGGATTCAAAAAGTTCTTCTACTCTTGGAAGACCTTGGGTAACATCAAGTCCTACTGTTCCTCCTGAGTGCTTGGTTCTCAATGTTAGCTGTGTTCCGGGCTCTCCAATAGATTGTGCAGCTACAACTCCAACCGGTGTACCAACTTCTACTATCTTTTTATTGGATAAATCAAGTCCATAACACTTTTGACAAATACCGTATCTAAGGCCGCAGGTTAAAGGAGATCTAACTTTAACTTCTGTTACTCCGGCCAAATCTATTTCTTTGGCTTTTTCTTCATAAATAACATCTCCTTTTACTACAATAATTTTCTTAGTTTTTGGATTTATCACTTCTTCTGAAGCAACTCTACCCAAAACTCTTAAAGCAAAGACATTTGGTCTAATTACCTTTTTAATAATTAATCCTTCTTCTGTTCCACAATCTTCAATTCTTACAATCATGTCATGGGCAACATCAACAAGTCTTCTTGTTAAATACCCTGCATCTGCTGTTTTTAGAGCAGTATCAGTAAGACCTTTTCTGGAACCTCTTGAGGAGGTAACATACTCAAAAACTGATAAACCTTCTTTAAAGTTAGATTTTGTTGGAAGCTCTACAATTTTACCTAAAGGATCGACAACCAAACCTCTAATAGCAGCAAGCTGCTTTACTTGTTCTTTTGAAGCTCTACCAACTTTTGCATCGATAACTAACCTTATTGGGGAATTCGGATCTAGTGCATTCCAAGTTTTCTCTGCCAAATCTTCTGTGACTTCAATCCATATTTCTTGAGATAGTCTTTTCTTTTCTTCTATTGTAATAAGCCCTTGTGCAAAATTATTTTCGATTTCTGCGACTCTTTTCTCAGCCTCTTCCAATATTTTTCCTTTTTCAGGTAATATTTGCGCATCGTTTATTCCGAATGATATTCCGGATATTGTTCCTCCCTTAAATCCAAGAGATTTAATGGCATCAATCATCTCAACAACTTTGTCTTTATCTTCCATGGAATATGCCTTACTGAATAATCCCTTAATAACAGATGATGTAACTGCCTCGTTAAGAAAATCAAACTCTTCTGGCAATGCTTCATTGAATAGAATTCTACCGACAGTTGTTTCAATTATTTTTCCTTCGTATCTTACTGATATCTTTTGTCTAAGCTCAACGTTGCCTGTTTGATAAGCAGTAATTGCTTCATCAAAATCAGCATAAAGACACGTACATGGTTCAATTCTTGGGTCTTCACTTGTTAAATAATAAGCTCCCAGAGCCATTTCTTTTGATGCAGGAGTGGATACTGGAGATCCGTCCGATGGCCTTAATAAATTGTGTTTTGGAAGCATTAAATCTTTTGCTTCATCAACAGCTCTTTGTGACAAAGGAACATGAACAGCCATTTGGTCTCCATCAAAATCTGCATTAAATCCTGAACAGATTGCAGGATGTATTCTTATAGCACTTCCTTCAATCAAAATTGGATAAAAAGCCTGAATACTTAATTTGTGAAGTGTGGGTGCACGATTTAAAAGTACCGGGTGATTTTTTGTAATTTCTTCCAAAATATCAAAAACTTCAGCCGGTCTTCTTTCAAGCATATTCTTTGCACTTCTGACATTGGGTGCAATTGCTCTTGAAATCATTTCTCTTAATACAAACGGCTTAAACATCTCAAGCGCCATTTCTTTTGGTAAACCACATTGATTTAAGTTAAGTTCCGGTCCAACAATAACAACACTTCTTCCGGAATAGTCAACTCTTTTACCCAAAAGATTTTGTCTAAATCTTCCCTGCTTACCCTTTAACATATCGGATAGACTTCTTAAGGCTAATTTTCCACGTCCGCGTCTTACGGCTTTTCTTTGAGAAGAATCAATTAATGAATCTACTGCTTCTTGAAGCATTCTTTTTTCGTTTCTCAAAATAATTTCGGGTGCTCCAAGACCGATTAAATGTTTTAACCTATTGTTCCTATTTATTACTCTTCTATAAAGATCGTTTAAATCGCTTGTTGCGAACCTTCCACCGGAAAGTTGGACCATAGGCCTTAAGTCTGGAGGTAAAACCGGAAGAACTCTTAATATCATCCAAGCGGGTGATATCTTTGCTCTTCTTAAGCCATCTATTAACTTTAATCTCTTGGCAAGTTTAATAAACTTTGAACCGGTTCCTTTTGTTTCATCAACTTGAGTTCTTAAATCAACAGCAATTTTATCAATATCTACCTTTTCCATTGCAGCTAAAACTGCCTCTGCTCCCATTTTTGCTGTCATAAATCCTTCTGCCTCATAAGAAGAAAGACTATCGTATTCCTCTTCTGATAAAACAGATAAAGTTTTTACTGATCTAACTAGTGAAACCAAATTTTCAAAAAGTTGTGTTGTTTTTTCAACTGTTGATGTTTCTTCTTCCAAAAGTGCTGTTTGTTTTTTCCTTAGATCAAGCTCTATTTCAGAAACTGCCAAGGTTGCTTGTTCTTTATCTTTTATTTTTTGTGCAGTTTTTTCTTTTTCTTTTACACTTTCCTGGTCAAGAAGTGCTTTTCTTTCAGAAAACTCGTCTTTAATTTCTTTCAATCTTTCATCCAAATATGTTTGAAGTGTTTTAATAGATTCTTTTCTTTTTGCTTCATCTGTGGCAATAACCAAATATCTGGCAAAATATATAACTTGTTCTATCGCTCTTGGAGGAATTCCCAAAAGTAATGATATCTTTGAAGGAGCACCTTTAAAAAACCAAACATGTGCAACCGGGGTTGCCAAATTTATATGACCCATTCTTTCGCGTCTTACTCTACTTTGGGTTACTTCTACTCCACATTTATCACAGACAACACCCTTATACCTTATTCTTTTGTATTTTCCACAATAACATTCCCAATCTTTTGTGGGACCAAAAATTCTTTCGTCAAAAAGTCCGTCTTTTTCAGGCTTTAAAGTTCTATAATTAATGGTTTCCGGTTTTGTAACTTCTCCACGAGACCATTTCCTGATATCTTCAGGCGAAGCTAATCTAATAGTTAGACTTTCAAAATCTGCTAATTTTCTAAATTCTGATAATGGTTCCATATTATTAATTTTTCTTAACAACTTCCTCTACTTCCATTTTTCCTTCTGGTTTTAATAATTCTTCAGTTGCAACTACTTCTGCTCCTGAAACTTTTGCAAGTTCTTCTCCTTGAGGTGTTTCTTCCTCTTCATCGGACAATTCTACAGCACCTTTGGCCTCGATAGAAAGACCTAAAGAATTTAATTCTCTGACCAAAACTTTAAAAGATTCCGGAATTGTTGCTCCAGGAATATCAACACCTTTTACAATTGCTTCAAAAGCTTTGGCACGACCAACTACATCGTCTGATTTTATTGTTAACATTTCCTGTAAAGAATAGGCAGCTCTATGAGCTTCTAGTGCCCAGACCTCCATTTCTCCCAACCTTTGTCCTCCCATCTGAGCTTTACCTCCCAAAGGTTGTTGAGTAACAAGAGAGTATGGTCCGGTTGATCTTGCATGAGTCTTGTCTTCTACCATATGGATAAGCTTCATAATGTAACCCATCCCAACAACTGTATCCTCCTTAAAAGGTTCACCGGTTTTTCCGTCTCTTAAACGTGTTTTACCGGATACTGATAATCCGTTTTTCTTAAGTTCTTCGGTAATTATCTGATCACCAATTTTTTCAAATACCGGAATGGAGGCTTTTTTACCTTCACGGACCATTGCCCAACCCAAATGAGTTTCCAATAATTGTCCAAGATTCATACGGGAAAGAACTGAAAGAGGAGATATAACAATATCTACAGGTGTGCCGTCTTCAAGATAAGGCATATCTGCAACAGGCATAATTTTTGAAATTACACCTTTATTTCCATGCCTTCCTGCAACCTTATCTCCAACTGTTACTTTTCTTATTTGCGCAATTTTTACAATTACTCTTTTTAAAATTCCAGGGCCTAATTCATCACCCTTTTCTCTATCCAAAATTTGAACATTAACAACAATTCCACCCTCTCCATGAGGAACTCTCAAAGAAGTATCTCTTACCTCACGTGCTTTTTCTCCAAAGATTGCCCTTAGAAGTCTTTCTTCTGAGGTTAGTTCTGTTTCACCTTTAGGGGCAATTTTACCTACCAAAATATCATTTGGACCAACTTCCGCTCCGATTACAACTATTCCGTCTTCCGCTAAATTTGAAAGTTCAGTTTCGGAAACATTTGGAATATCTCTTGTTAATTCTTCCGGACCTAATTTTGTATCAACAACATCAGCTTCGTGTTCTTCAATGTGGATTGATGTTAACAAATCATCTTTAACCAATCTATCTGAAATTAAAATTGCGTCTTCAAATCCAAAACCTCCATATGATGTATAGGCAACAACCAAGTTTCTTCCTAATGCCAACTCTGCATTATCAGCTGCAGGACCGTCTGCCAATAAATCTCCGACTTTAACTTTATCGCCAGGCGCAACAACTGCTTTTTGGTTATAACAAGTTGAATGAGCAGTCCTTCTAAATTTGGTCAAATGATATATTTCAGTTTTTCCATTATTAGTAATTTCAATATCTTCGTGAGATTTATCATCTGTTTTCTTATCAAGTTTTACCTCAATTCTTTCAGCATCAACAAACTCAACCTTTCCTGAGTGTCTGGCTTTAATTACCCTTTCCATTGCACTTGCAATTTCTTCTTCCATTCCCGTACCAACTATGGGAGACTCTGGATTAACCAAAGGTACAGCCTGACATTGCATGTTTGAACCCATCAATGCACGGTTTCCTTCATCATTTGCCAAAAACGGAATAAGAGATGCCGAAGTTCCAACAACTTGCCTTGGAGTAACATCAATATATTGAATTAAATCTGAACTTCCTTCAATAAATGTACCTTTATATCTTAAAGGTACTCTTTCTGATGTAACAAATCCCTTTTCATCAACATCAACTCTTGAATGTGTAATATAATTTTCTTCCTCATCATCTGCTGTCAAATAAACGATCTCATCAGTAACTCTGGCTAAATTTTTATTTCCTTTTTTGATTTTTTCAACTTTTCTATAAGGGGTTTCTATAAAACCATATTCATTTACTTTTGCATATAAAGCCAAATACGTAACCAACCCGATATTTGGTCCTTCAGGAGACCTTACAGGATCAATCTTTCCATATTGAGAAGATCCGACGTCACGAATAGAGAAAGATGCTCTATCACGATTAATTCCACCCGGACCCAAAACTGAAACACGTCTTAAATTATCAATCTCAGATAGTGGATTTGTATCATCAAGAATTGTAGACAACTGATTTGATCTGAAAAACTCATTTAAGGATGCTATTAGTGGTCTTGCATTAATTAGATTTGCAGGGAGTGGTTTATCATCCGGAGAAATCAAGCTCATTTTTTCTTTTACTGATCTTTCCAGTCTTAAAAGACCAACTCTAAAAGCATTTGTTGCAACCAATTCTCCCACTCTTCTTAATCTTCTATTTGATAAGTGATCAATATCATCGACTTTTCCTGTCCCGTTTTGCAAACCAACTAAATATTGAAGTGTTCCAACAATATCTTGTTTGTTTAGATCCCAAGTTGATTTATCATTTGGCAGGGTTAATCCCAATCTTTTGTTTATTTTATATCTTCCTACTTTACCCAAATCATATCTTCTATTTTCAAAAAACATTGTTTGGAACAAAGTTTCAGCATTTTCAAGAACAGCCGGTTCACCAGGTCTTAACTTCCTATATATTTCTAAGAGGGCCTCTTCTCTTGATTTTGTTGAATCTTTTTCTAATGTTGCCTGAATGTATTTGTGTTGTGGATCTTTATCAATTTCTTTAAAGTATTTAAGAATTTCATCATCAAATTCTATTCCCATTGCCCTTAATATAATGGTGGCAATTATCTTTCTTTTTCTGTCAATTCTTGCAGCAATTACATCATTTTTTGCTATTTCGAATTCTAACCAAGTTCCATGCAAAGGTCTTACTTCGGCTCCATAAAGCATTCTTCCACTTGAAGCATCTAAATTACCATTAAAATAAACTCCTGGACTTCTGACAATTTGGTTAATTACGGCTCTTTCAATTCCATTTATGATAAATGTTCCTCTTGATGTCATTTGAGGTAAGTCTCCCAAAAATACTTCTTGCTCAATTTCTTTACCTGTTTTTTTGTTTATTAACTTAACAACAATCTTAAGAGAAGAAGAATAAGTTAGTCCTTTTTCCTGAGCTAAATTTGGAGAAATTGTAGGTTCTTCTAGACTGTGTCCACCTAAAACTAATTGCCAGTTTTTACCTGTAAAATCATCAATTGGGGAAATTTCTTTTAATTCTGAGGCTATTCCTTCTGTTAAAAACCATTGCCAGGATTCTTTTTGTACCAAAGAAAGATCAAGTTTAGGTAAGTTTTTTTCTTCGATCCCGAAATTTTTTCTTTTTTTACTGGCGATCATTTTTAAAAACAGAAAATCCCCGCAAAATAAGCGGGAAAACAGCGTAACTAACGTACGCCTAACATGGGATTATATACATTAAATTCTCTATGTCAATAACTATTTACCAAATTTACCTTAGATATTTTGCAATGTTACTATTATGTTCTTCTATTGTTTCTGCATAGTGTATAACCCCGTTTTTATCGTGTAAGTAAAACCAAAAAGAAGAGGTTTCCGGATAAATCGCAGCCATAATAGATGAAAGACCTGGGTTAGATATCGGCTTTGGAGGTAAACCGGTGTTTTTATAAGTGTTATAGGGGGAACTAACCTGGATGTCTTCCTTGGTTAAAGTTGGCCACCAAGTACAATTTTCAAAATTAAAAGCACACTTTTTTGAAGAAACCGCATATTGGACAGCTGCATCGATTTGCAAAGGCCAACCAGCTTTTAGTCTTTTGTAAATTATTCCTGCAACCATCGGTTTTTCAGAATCATTTCGTGTCTCTCTTTCAATTAATGAAGCAATATTAACAACATCTTCCAAAGAATATGAAGACTTATTTATTTCTGAAATAAGCTTAGAATCAACCTTTTTATTAAAAGTTTGATCCAACACTTTTACTACACTGGATGCACTTGCTTCCTGTGGAAAAAGATATGTATCGGGGAAAAGAAATCCTTCTTTGCCCTCGGTTAGACTCAAAAATTGAGTTCTAAAAATCTCTGTATCATTGGCATTTTTACCAAGAGATTTAATAAATCTGTCAGCAATTTCTTCCCTTCTTAAACCCTCCGGAACAGTCACCCAAATTTCTTCTGGTCCTTTTGTGAACTGATCTACAATTTTGAACATATTCCAACTGGATGAAATTCTATATTCTCCAGCCTGAATTTTTTGCTGTTTACCCGTCAACTGAACATAAAATTTAAAAGCTAATGCATTTTTAATAAAACCCTGGTCTTTTAACCTGTTTCCAATAGTAGTCACTGCTGAACCTTTTGAAACAACAAAGGTTTTTAATGATTGATCATTTGAAAATGCTTTTGTATTAATACTCCACCAAATTAATAGAGCTGTTAGAAGAAAAACTAATAGTGATAAAAAGGGTAATAATTTTTTCATTTTTTCTAAGGTAAGGTTATACCTCTTCAAGAAGAGCACGGCGATATTTTTTGGTTTTGAGATCATAAATAAAAATTCTGCCACAGGAACAGGATACTTTTTCTGTAGAATTTTCTCTCTTTTCCCTTTTGACATTTTTAAATTCTTTTCCGCAACCGACACATCTTCCCTGAGATAAAAGCCATGCTTGAATGGGTGAAATTACATTTTTAAACATTTTTCTCTAAATAACATTGTAACATAACAGCCGCCGCATAGGCATCTTCGAGCTCTCTTCTTTTTTTTCTTCCAACCTTTGCTTCGATGGAATATTTTTGAGCTTCTTTAGTAGTTAAGGTTTCATCTACATATTCAATACTAATTCCAGAATTTATAAGTTTATTTCCAAATTCTCGTGACTCTTCTGCGCTTTTTCCCTCGGATACCCCTAAAATTACCTTTTTGGCATTAAACTTTTTGACAATCTCCTTTATTTCCTCAATAACCTTATTCTCATCGTTATACCTTAAAACAGTCAAAGGTTCAGAAATAATTGTGCTCGCAAATGCAATGCCAATTTTCTTTTTTCCGTAATCTAGTGCAATTATGTTCATAATTATTTAATTAAAAGGTAATATTTTAGCTCTTACAATTAATCTTCTTGGCATTCTGGGATCCCCAGGTGGAACACATGTAACTAAGGTCAGATAAGAATCCGAAGCTTCTTGTTCCAAAATTTGGATATCTTCCGGGTAGACTTCAAACATATCAACAACTATATATCTAAAATGTACGTGGTCAAAATCTATTTCTATAAGATCTCCTTCTTTTAAGATAGGTAGTTTTGAAAAAATAGTTTTGTAATCTAAGGGATTATAAAAGATGGGTAGCACAGAATGACCAAAAATCACTGAGTTTCCGATTTTCCCTGGCAAAGATGTTCCGGGAAAATGAATAAGATGTTTTTTAAGATCTTCTCCACCTATAACCACGCTTGCATTTTTTATATTTAAAGAAGGAATTGAAAGACTATAATCCAGATTTTGCAGTTCATCACTATTGTAAGTACTACCGACAAACCAGCTACCGATATTTGTTGTATCCTTAATCTCCCAACCTAATACACCTCCCAAAGTAGTCTTAACAGGACTTAAAAGTACCGGATATTTTTGTCTTGAAGTAACTTCATAACTTACGATAGGTATAAGAATTCCCAAGACTATAACAAGACCGGATATGGCACAAATTATTGCCAATAATTTAAATAGGTGTCTTTTATCCATAAAACTAAAAGTTATATTACATTATTAACGCTCTGTAGCAAGACCAATGCTAATATTTTTAGGTATGTGAGGTAAAGTACTTAGCATTCCCGGAAGCCTTGGAATGAATTTGATATCTGCCCTTGTATAACCAGGCACTGTTTCCAGATATTTATCTACAACACTTTGACTTCTGCCCTTTACTTTTTCTCTTATTTCATCGGTATTAATTTTTGGAAGAAGATTTACTTCAACAAATACATCAAAAATATATTTATTTGCTTTATTTTCAACAAGTTCAAATCTGGCGGTCAATTGATCATCTCTTAAAACAAACCCGCTTGGCATCTGATTAGATAAAGCATTATTTATAAAATCAAAGAAATCCTTTTTATTGATAGCAATACCCACCGAATTAATACTTAAATTGAGTTTTAAATTTAATGCTTCATCACCCACTTTATTACTAAAGACTCTGGAAGAATCTGTCGCATTAAGAGAACTTTCGATTAACATCAAGTCTGTTCCAATTTTTCCCTTAATATCAACTTTTGCTTCAGCAACTAATTCTTCTTTAAGGTTTTTCAGAAGATCTTTTTGGTCAGCATCGGATACCGCTGAAATTTGTCTACTTGATCCACCGGAAAAATTAGAAATTACGATAGCATCAACATCAGATTTTGGATAATTAGATACTTTTAGTATTTCGTCTTTTGCTAAATTAGAATCCGCACCGATATTTGCCGCAGTTACATCAATGTTAACTTCACCCGGTAAGCTTGGTGAAATTGCCGCCGAGATAGATGCCGAACTATCAAGAGTAAATTGTAAATCTCCGCTGGAATATAATGTTGTACCTGCAGCAAGTCTTATTGAATTTGCAGTTCCGTTTTGAATTTTTACGGTTCCTTTTGCTTTCTCACCAACAGTTTTTGTTCCTGTTGTAGATTTAGTCTTTTCTCCATCTTTCTGAGAATTTATTATTTGTCCAGATAAAACATTTTCAGAAAAATTATTTTCTTTTCTATCAGGATCAACAGTTACTGATAATTTATCCTCCAACTTTTTTGGGGACACATATACCGTAACAACTGCCTTTGGCAAAAACCACCAAAGCAAAAATCCAACAACAATTAAAATCGAGAAAATAATAAGACTATAAATTACTTTGTTTTTACCATTTTTTATTTCGATATTTCTCTTGGGAGTAAACTTCGGAATAAATGATTTAATAGTTTTGAAAAATTTATTAAAAATATTTTCCTTAGTTTCAACAGGCTTTTGAATATTGGAAGTTATAGCATTTGTTTGAGGAACGGGTACAGGCTTACTCTCACTCTCTATTGGTTTATTTCTATCAATATCTTCGCCAACCAAAAAACCCAAATCTTCCGGCTTAACGGTTTTATCAGGAGCCTTCAGATTTTCCAAATCGACATCTTTTTCTTCGGTATCTTTTTGTAAATTTTCAATAGCACTGACATTGGAAACTTCAGCAGCACCGGCAAGGGCAGTTGCAGTTATTTTTCTTTCAGGATTTATTATTTCAATCTTTGGAGTATGTAAAAACTTAATTTTTTCTCCAGATTCCCAATCGTATGCTAATAAAGTCTGCTTAATTTCTTCTAGTTCACCCTCTTTACCATCATAAATCAAAAATCTTGAGGGATACGAATCATTTGTTCCGAATCTTGTTAATCCTTCGACAACGTCTTCCGCAATAGATACACTTCTTGCAACAGAGGTAATACCGACCAAATTCCCCAACTCAAAAAGGCTTACTTCTATTGAATCTTCCCTTGTTGCCACAACAACTGCAGATAAAGGAGAACCTTCTTCTGTTTTATATAAATATGCAATTGCCTCTGATAAAACCACAAAACCGGATGGTTCTAGCGATAATTCGTTACATACTTTTTTAATTTTTCCAATATATTCTTCTTTTATTTCTCCGTTTTCAACCCATTTGCTACTTACTCCAAAAACTGTTTTGGTCGGCTCACCTATTTCATTTGGAAGATTTTGAACTGCCGATGATAATGAGGCATCGCATGCTTCGATTAATTCCTGATCTTCGACCCAAGCAACCGGATTACTAAGAGTAATAACTTTTGCTTTATTTTCATCAATAGCCCAAATGGCAGCTTGTACCAAACTTGGTTCAATTACCAAAGCCCAATAAAAATCTTTGGTTGATTTTTGTTTTGAAAAGAAGTCTTTAAGATCCATTTTAGGCAGTATTATTTCTTGTTGGTAGCATAAATTCTAATAATTTCTGCACCAAGTTTTTCTTGTTTAATAATTTTAACATGACCAATCTCTTTCGTTGAAGAAACGTGAGGTCCACCACAAACTTCTTTTGAAAACCATTTACCCCCGGGATCACCAACTGTATATATCTTTACATTATTCCCATATTTTTCTCCAAAAAACGCAAGGGCGCCATCTTTCTTAGCATCTTCTAAACTTTTTGTTTCAAAACTAACAATTAAATTTTTATCTATCTGTTCATTAACTATATCTTCTACTTTCTTGATTTCCTCATCTGTTAATTTTCTTGTAAAAGAAAAATCGAAACGTAACCTTTCGGAAGTTATATTTGATCCTTTTTGTCCAACACTTTCTCCCAATACAATCCTTAAGGCCTTATGCAGTAGATGTGTTGCCGTATGAAGCTTTGTTACTTCTACACTTGCATCGGACAGTCCTCCTTTAAACATACCGGAAGAAGCGGTTCTCGAAAGATTTTTGTGTTTTTCAAATTCTTCTTCAAAAACTTTTTTATCTATTTTTTGCCCTTTTTCTTCAGCAATTTCTTTAGTTAGCTCCAGAGGAAAACCGTAAGTTTCATAAAGATAAAAAGCATTTTTTCCATTTAATTTATCGATCTTTTCTATTTCCTTTAAACCCTTCTCCAAAAGTTTGATAAATTTTTCTTCTTCCTGAATTAAAACATTTTTAATTTCTTCAGCTTTTTTACTAAGCTGTGGATACCTCCCTTTATAAGTTGAAATTACAGCATCACATACTTTTGATAAAAATGGTTTTTCTGTCCCCAATACTCTTCCGTATCTAACAGCCCTTCTTATCAATCTTCTTAAAACATATCCTTGGAGTTTATTTGCCGGTATTACTCCTTGGTCAATTACAAATGTAGATGCTCGAACATGATCAGATATGATTCTGAATTCCTTTTTATAATCAGAGTATTTTTTTCCAGATATTTCTTCTATTTTGTCTATTATTTCTCCCCATAGATCTTTAACTAAATAATTATCACTTAAACCATTTAATATGGCAGTAGTTCTATCAACACCCATCCCGGTATCAACATTTTTTTGTTTTAAAGTTGTGTATTTCCCGTCTTTATTTTTGTTGTATTCCATAAAAACGTTGTTCCAAATTTCCACGAATCTTCCACATCCATCACCTGGTTTACAATCCGAAGAACAAGGCTTACCAGTTACTTCATAAAAAATTTCTGTATCGGGTCCACACGGACCGGTTTCTCCTGCAGGTCCCCACCAATTATCTTCTTTTGGCAAAAAAACAATTCTATCTTGAGAGACTCCCAACTCTTTCCATATTTCTGCAGATTCGGTATCCCGAGGAGCATTATCATCTCCTTCAAAGCATGTTATCCAAAGTTTTTCTTTATCAACTTTCAATTCGTTTACTAAAAATTGATACGACCATGTAATAGAATCTTTTTTCCAATAGTCTCCCAAACTCCAATTCCCCAACATTTCAAAAAAAGTGTGATGGAAAGAGTCTCCCACACCATCAATATCAACAGTTCTTAAACAAACTTGATTATCCACTAACCTTTTCCCTGCAGGATGTTTTTCTCCTAACAAAAACGGCACAAGAGGATGCATTCCGGCTGTTGTAAAAAGAACTGTAGGATCATTTTCAGGTATCAGAGGCGCAGAAGGAATTATTTTGTGGTTCTTACTTTCAAAAAAACTAAGATATTTATCAATTAAATCTTTTGACGTCATGGCTAATTATAACGTTAATTCATAAGTTTTATCTAGCAACTCATTATCACAAATTCTTTATCTTTTAAGTTTATTCTAGATAGAAGGTAATAAATTTAAGCAGATTTAATTATCGAAGTGACTTCAATCAAAATTGCTCCTTTTGAGGGAAGACCTTTATTTTCAGGAAATGATTTAACTGTTTCTACCCATTTTCCTTCCGAAAAATATTTTGCTTGACCAATTATCTTATAGCCTAATAAATTTTCATTCCAAACCACTAATGATACGTTTGGATTATTTCTAATATCCTTTAAAGTTTGATTCATGTAATTATCAGTAACTAATAATTTATCTTCATCAATCACTTTGACAAAGGTAACGCCAATAACATTTGGATTTCCGTTAACCATCGTTGTCGCAAATGCAACCGGATTATTTTCTATCAAATTTTGAATATCTTTAGTAATGTTTAACATTATTAACCCTGTCCTTTTGTTTCCATTTTTTTATTTTTGCCAAACATTTCAATAACTCCTGTTAATTTTTCAGGTCTTATTAACCCCCCTCCCAATATTGCATCTTCCAATATAGAATTTAATCTTTTGATTGCTTTTCTTAAATCAAGAATTACCAAAAATACTTGGATTCCGACAATACCAAGTAATAATGTTAATGTAATTACTACTACTATTAAGAGTGTTTGAACGCCATCCATATTAAAATTCTGGTTTTATATTACGACGAATCAGTGTTTCTTTTCCAGATCTGGAAATTGCTTTTACTATTATTTCATATGTTTCTTTTGTAATTTGAATTTCTGTTTCAAAATATCCTTCACTTGATGTTAATACAGGCTGGTTATTTACGGTAATTACCGCATCAGTGTCCGTGTTGCCTGTTACCTTTACTTTGTTTTGATTTATTATTTGATTTTCTTCAGGTAGAATAACCGATAATTTTGGTGAACTAACAAACCTTTTATACTGAAAAATTAAGTAAGAACTTACCAACAAAAAGGTTAGAATAGATCCGACCCAAAAAGCGATTCTGGGTGTCCAACTAACTTTATTTGAGATATCTGGTTTGGGATTTATTTGATCGTGTTTTTTGGGAGGATAATCTCTCTTTAAAAAAGCTACTGTCTTTTTTTGATCTAAATTTAAATATAGAGAAATACTTTTTACAAATCCTAAAACTGTTGAGTATTCCGGAAGTTTTTCCCATCGCAATTCTTCTATGTATTCAATAAACTCTTTTTTGATTTTGGTTAACTCTTCTAGTTTTTTTAAGGAATATTTTTTGCTTAACCTTTCTTCCTTTAATATTTCTCCGATCGTTTTCATCTTTATTAGTTAATATCTTGAGGTTCTTTATTTTTTTGAGAGGAATTGAAAAATTCTTCAGCATTTTGGATTAAGACTTCTCTTGGTTTTGAACCATCTTGAGGACCAACAACTCCCGCAGCTTCCAATTGATCGATTAATCTTGCTGCTCTTGCATAACCGATTGATAACCTTCTTTGAAGTAATGATGCCGAAGCTCTTTCGTACTGACAAATTTCCCTTACGGCTTCGTTAAACAGTTCATCAACATCGCCCTCAATTCCGGGAACTGGTGCAACTCCGGATTTAGTCATTTTTGTAACTTCTTCAGTATATTGCACAGGAATTCCTTGATTTTTTAAGAAATTTACCAATTCGGAAATTTCTCTATCCGAAACAAAAGCACCTTGAATACGAATTGGTTTTGCCTGTTCTGGAGGAAGATAAAGCATATCACCTTTTCCGAGTAATTTTTCTGCACCTTGTGTATCCAAAATAACTCTTGAGTCAACTTGAGAAGAAACTGCAAAAGCGATTCTACAGGGAATGTTTGCTTTAATAAGACCGGTAATGACATCGACGGATGGTCTTTGGGTTGCAAGAACCATATGTATTCCGGTTGCCCGGCTCATCTGGGCGATTCTTGTTATCGCATCTTCAACTTCAACAGGAGAGAAAAGCATGATATCAGCAAGTTCATCAATAAAAAGAATTATGTATGGTAAAGCCTGGAAGCCACTCATTTCGTTATAACTATCTATATTCCTTGCTCCGGCTTGAGCAAATAATTTATAACGTCTATCCATTTCCGCAAGAATCCATCTTAATGCAGAAATTACTTTTTCTGGTTCAACGATTACCGGAGTTAATAAATGTGGAATTCCGTTATATGATGTTAATTCAACTCTTTTCGGATCAACTAAAATTAACTTAACTTCAGAAGGTGATGCCCTAAAAAGAATTGATCCCAGAAAGGAATTTACACAAACAGATTTACCGGAACCTGTTTGTCCTGCAATCAATACATGGGGCATTCTTCCAATATCTGCAATTAAAGCTTTTCCTGAAACATCAAGTCCAAGAGATACAGCAAGCTTCGAATGATTTTCTTTCATCGGATCGGACTCCATCATTTTTCTTAAAGGAACAAATTCAGCAGATCTATTAGGTAGTTCAATACCGACTAAAGATCTTCCGGGAATTGGAGCTTCTATTCTTATTGTTCCTGTTGGGGCAGCCAATGCTAAAGCTAAATCTCTTTCCAAAGCAGTAATTTTTGATAACTTTGTTCCAAGAGCAACTTCCAAAGCATACTGTGTTACGGCTGGTCCCAAATTTACTTCTACAACTCTGGCGGTTATTCCAAAGCTTTCAAGTGTTTTTTCTATACTTGAAGCATTTCCTTTAATATCTCCTCTTTCTGCTTTACCGGCTTCAGTTTCACTTAAAATTGAAAGAGGAGGATACTTCCAAACTTTATCTTCTCCCGGAACATTACTTACAAGTTTTTGCTCTAACTGTTCGGTTGCTACTCCACTTTTAAGTTTATTTTGGACATTTGAGCTTTGGGTATTTGAATATAACGGACCACCGGAAACTTTCATCTCTTTTTTGCCGGAGCTTTGAACAAATCTTTTGTCCCCTTTAATATAAAAACTTACTTGTTCAAATAACTTTTTGATTATTTTAAATACCTGATCAAAAGACGTATTAAATAAAATTATTAATCCTGTAATTAAAGTTCCAATCAAAATAATAAATGCACCAAATGGTGTAACCAAAACTGCCATTCCGTCCCAGAATGACCTTCCGATTTGACCGGCTTTTCCTAAAGATGAAATTGAAACAAAAAACAAAAGACTTCCGACAATAACATTGGGTTGACTTAAAGGAAGTTTGATTTTTGAAAGCATGAAAGCAAACGAAATAAAAATAAATGGTAAAAAAATTGTTGCCCAAGAAAAATTTAATACCAAAAAATCATTTAATTTACTTAAAATAATTCCCTCTCTGGCAAAGGAAATTAATACTAAAACCGCCAAACCGAAAAAAATAGTTTGGCTTATTGAATAAACTGTTGCCCTTTTTAGTTTTAAGTTAAATTTTCTTCTTACTGATTTTCTTTTTTTAGGCATAGCTTTGATCTTACTTATTATAACGAAGAAGTGAATTCCTTTAAAGTAATTAAACTTCAACGACAACCGGCAATACCATCGGTCTTCTTCCTATTTCGTTAAAGAAATATCTTTCCAGTACGTCTGTTGTAATTTCTTTTGCTATCTTGGCATCAATTTTCTTTCTGTTTTCAATTTTATGTCTCAATAAACTGGCAGCTCTTTCCAGAAATTCTTTACCTTGTCTTTCAAAAACAAAACCGCGACTTATTATCTCCGGATTATCAATTAACTTACCTTCGTATTTATCAATCTGAAGAAGAACAATTGCGATTCCTTCTTTTGCCAACACCTGTCTATCTCTTAAAACAACTTTCCCGACATCACCTATCCCCAGTCCATCAACTAAAATATTTTTAATATGCACTTTACCAGCAATTCTTGCATTTCCTTGACCAAACTCAACAATTTCTCCTGCCCCTAAACCAAAGACATTTTGCTCTTGATGACCCATACTTTGGGCAATAAGACTATAAGAATGCATGTGTCTAACTGTTCCTCCGATGGGAATCAAATATTTTGGTCTAACCAAAGAAAAAAGCATTTCAATATCTTTTTGGCTTCCATGACCGGAAACATGAAGATCTTCTTGCATATCATAGTAATGAACATCGACTTGTTTTTCGATTAACTTATCAACAACTGAATCAACATTCGCTTTCGATCCCGGTGGTGCAGGATCTGAAGAAAATACAACAACATCATTTTCTGTAACACTAAGATAATCGTGCTCTCCTAAAGCAACTCTATATAATGCACTGCCGGGCTGACCGTAACTTCCAGAAATAATATACATTATCTGGTTTTCAGGAACTTTATGTGATTGCTTAACACTAATCACTAAGTTATCCGGATATGTAAGATAACCTAGCTCTTTTGCTATTTCAGCTTTTCTTTCTATGGATCTTCCTATAAAAACAACTTTTCTTCCCAATTTAGAAGCAACATTTAATGCCTGTTTCATTCTTGAGATATTTGAAGAAATAGTTGTAAAGTAAACTTTCTTTTTTGCATTCCTTACAATTTCTTCAATCCTTTTTTCAATCTCCTTTTCACTTTCGGTATAGCCCGGATTTGTTGATCCTACCGAATCAGAAACCAATGCTAATGGCTTTTCCGAAGAAAGCATGGCCACTTTGGAAACATCAAATGGTTTACCATCTACCGGTGTCCAGTCAAATTTATAATCCGGAACATGGAACATCCTTCCTTCAGGAGTGTCTATTGCAAAACCAACTCCATCCGGAACCGAATGGGAAGTTCTAAAAGGAGTTACTTTAAAAACTCCAAAACTTAATACGTCTTTCTCAGGATCGAAAATATTTACTCTTTTGTTTCTAATTTTATAATCATTGAATTTATCTTCAATAAATCCAGCAACTAATTTTGTTGCATAAATTGGAGCTTTAATTTTTTCCGGCAAAAAAGGAAGTGCCCCGAAGTGATCCTCATGTCCATGAGAAATTAATATTGCCTTAATTTTGTAAGAATTTTCTTCAAGATAACTAAAATCAGGAATTACAAGATCGACTCCGTACATATCTGATTCAGGAAAACCAACACCGCAATCAACAACAACAATGTCGTTACCATATTCATAAACATACAAATTTTCAGTAACATTTGTGGTGCCCGAAAGAGCTATAAATTTAAGTTTGTTCATATTTTTTAAATTAAAGACATTTGGTCAACTTTTATTTCTGATTTTACTTTTTTTAAAACTTGGGGAATAGTTAAAAAATCGTTTCTGATCATATTCATTACATTTCCGTTTCTTAAGGCGGCGGCCGGATGATACATTGGCATAACCAACAAATCTCTGTCTTTCCATTTTACATTGAACAATTTGCCATGAACAGAACTAATAAAAACATTCGGAATAAATTTAGCCATTGAAAACCTTCCTAAGGTAACGACAACTTTAGGATTAATTGCATCAATTATTTCATCAACATAAGGCTTAAAAGCATTTATCTCTTCTGGTAATGGATCTCTATTATTTGGAGGCCTGAAACAAACAACATTGGCTATAAAGACATCCTCCCTATTAAGATCTATTGATAAAAGTAGCTTATTTAATAAACTTCCAGCATTGCCAACAAACGGTCTTCCTTTTTGATCTTCCCAATATCCGGGTCCTTCGCCAATAAATATAACTTTTGAATCAGGGTTTCCTTCACCAAAAACTAAATTGGTAGCTCCTTTTCTTAGGGGCAATGACAAATCCTCCTGCATCTTCTTTTTTATTTCTTCAAGTCTTTCTTTTTTATTCATTACTGCGGGAGAAACTCTTTAATATTCTGTGAAGTTATATTGAAAGTCTTTCCTTTCCCTTCTATTATCATATGAGCAACTTTTCTCACAATTCCATCTATTGTTCTTTCCAAAGTTCTAATTCCAGCATCATAACCTAAAGGTCTTACAACATTGGCCCAAACATCTTCTGAAATTGCAATAGATCCATCAGGAATTCCAGCAGCCTTTAATGCCGAAGGTAAAATATATTTTTGACCAATGGTTATTTTTTCCATATCAGTATAGGAAGGCATAACAATAGGTTCAATTCTATCCAAAACTGCTGTTGATATACTGGTAGTGTTATTGGCTGTAGCAATAAATAAAACATTGGATAGATTAACTGGAAAATCTATATAGTGATCTACAAAATTATGATTTTGTTCGGGATCCAAAAGTTCAACCAAAACACCCATAATAGATGCCCTTCCCTGATCGGTAACTCTATCAATTTCATCTAAAAGAATTACAGGGTTAATACTTTGTGTATTTCTCAAAGCTTTGATAATTTTTCCAGGTTCAGCTTCAGGATGCATTTTCGACTGACCTCTTAAGTCCAACGGATCACCCATTCCTCCGAAAGGAATTCTGTAAAACTGTCTACCTAAAGCTTCCGCAATAGAATAAGCAATGGTAGTTTTTCCAGTACCAACTAAACCTACAAAACAGAGAATCGGAGCTCTATAAATATCTTCTATTTCACCTTTTTCTTGTTTTAATTTCATAACTGACATATATTCCAAAATTCTATTTTTAATTTCATCTAATCCGTAATGGTGACTATCTAATACTTTCTTTGCATTTGATAAATCTAAATTATCTTGAGTCTTTTTATTCCACGGAATTCCCAAAACCCACTCGATATATTTATTCATTCTGTCGTATTCCGGTAAGAAAGATTGTGAATCGGTAAGTTTAGCTAATTGAGAAAGTCTAACTAGAATTCTTTCCGATAATTTTTCCGGAATTTGAGAGCTTTGAACTTGTTTAACTAAATTATCAATTTCTGATAGAGCAGTTGTTGCCATAATAATACTTACCTTAAATTTATCACGCGGGGGTTACCTTGAGAAGTCCTTTTTGTTTCCCAAAAATCTACTTGTGGGAAAATGTGGACCAGAAGACTTAGATCTCCCTGAAAATCTTTTACCATTATTTCTATCGTTAAATCTTCTAACAGGTTGTGTTTTTTCCTTATCTTTTGCTGGATCTAAAAGCATCGATAAATTAATTCTTCCTAAATTATCAACTTCTTTTACACGAACTTCGATTTTGTCTCCAATTTTAACAACATCTTCAGGATTTTTAACAAAACCTTCACTCATATCTGAAATGTGTACCAAACCGTCTTTACCGGGAAGAATTTCAACAAAAGCTCCAAAAGGTTGTATTCTTTTAACCTCACCCGTATATATTTCCCCTGCTACAACTTCCTTTACCAATGCTTCTACTTCACTAACTGCTTTTTTAACTGCATCAGAATCAATACCTGAAATATTTACAGATCCATCATCTTCCACTTCAACTTGGGCTCCTGTTTCGGCAATAATTCTTTTGATAGTTTTTCCACCCGGGCCAATAACTTCACCAATCTTCTCAACAGGTACTTTAACTACTTGAATTTTGGGAGCAAAATTTGAAACACCTTCTCTTGGAGTTTTAATAGTTTCCAACATTCTTTCCAAAATAAATGCCCTACCTTCTTTTGCTTGTTTTAATGCTTGTTCTAAAATCTCAAGTGAAAGATTTAAAGTTTTTACGTCAAGTTGGATTGCAGTTACACCACTTTTTGTCCCAGTTACTTTAAAATCCATATCTCCCATAAAATCTTCCAAACCAATTATGTCTGAAAGTACAGAAAACTTTTTATCATTTTCAATGACAAGACCCATTGCAATTCCTGAAACTGGAGAACTGATTGGAACTCCGGCATCCATCAAAGATAAGGTAGATCCACATGTTGATGCCATAGATGTTGATCCATTAGAACTCATTACTTCTGAAACTAATCTAATTGCATAAGGGAATTTGTCTTCTGAAGGAATTACCGGTTCCAAAGCTCTTTCCGCCAAAGCACCATGACCTATCTCTCTTCTTGATGGAGAACCAACTCTTCCCACATCTCCGGTAGCATAAGGTGGCATTTGGTAATGATGCATATATCTTTTTGATTCTTCACCTTCTGCAGTTTCAATTAATTGTCCCATTGAAGGAGCTCCCAAAGTTGCAACTGTCAAAACTTGTGTTTGACCTCTTTTGAAAATTGCACTTCCGTGAGTTCTTGGTAAAACTCCTACTTCACTGGTAATTTTTCTTATTTCGTCTAGTTTTCTACCGTCTGCTCTTTTTCCTGAAAGAATACTCTCTCTTACTTTTTCTTTAAAAACCTTTTCGAATGCTTCTCCGGCAATAGCTTTTTCTTTTTCGTCAAACTCTGCCATAACTGCTTTCTTAATTTCCCAAAAATCCCCTCCGCCTTCAGCATCCACAAATGATTTAATTAACCCTTCAAGTTTATCTTCTGTTAATTTTTTAACTTTCTTTTTGATCTCGGCTGTTACTAAATCTTTTGGAGCCGCTTCCTTTTCTTTACCTGCTTCTTTTGAAAAATCTTCAATGAAAGAAATTACTTTTTTACCTTCTTCCCATGCAAATTTAATTCCACCCAAAACTTTTTCTTCTGGAACTTCTTTTGCGCCTGCCTCAAGCATAACAATAGCTTTTTCTGAACAGGAAACAATTAAATCTATATCCGAATAAATCATTTCTGAGACTAAAGGATTAATAAAATAGGAGTCATCTTTCATTCCAACTCTTAAAATCGAAACCGGTCCGTTCCAAGGAATATTAGATGAAGAAAGTGCTGCTGATACGGCGATTGCTGACAAAATTGAAGGGTCGTTTTGTAAATCTACAGATAGAACAGTAACTATTACCTGAACATCTTTTTTGTAAGTTTTAGGAAAAAGCGGTCTGATTGATCTATCAATTAATCTTGCTGAAAGAATTTCATCATCTGTAGGTCTACCTTCTCTTTTAACCCATCGACTACCTTTTATTCTTCCTCCTGCATACAATCTTTCCTGGTATTCAACTGTTAAAGGAAAATAATCCAAAACTGTATCGTTTTTTGATGCAACAACTGTAGCCAAAACAACAGTGTCACCATATTTAGCCAACACTGCAGCAGATGCCTGTTCAGCTAAAGTTCCTGAGGTTAAAGTTAATTTTCTTCCCCCCAATTCAATACTCTTTTCAACTTTTTTCATTAATTTATTTATCTAATTTTAATTCTTTTATGAGGTCTTTGTAGCGTGCCTCATCTCGCTTTTGAAGATATGATAATAATCTTCTTCTTTTCGCAACCATACTAAGTAGTCCTCTTCTTGAATGAACATCTTTTTTATGCTCTTTTAAATGAGAGACTAATTTATCTATCTGCATTGAAAGAAGTGCAATTTGAACTTCTGGAGAACCAGTGTCACCTTTTTCTCTTGCAAATTTTTTAATAATGTCTTGTTTTTCTTCTTTTACTAGTGCCATAAGTGTCTTTTTGGTCCTGTTACCAGGAAAACAAAGTAAATGGTAAAATTCCAAAAACCTTGTTTACATCTTCGAAGGGTATCTTACCACAGATAAAATAATAATTCAAAACCAATTTCCTAACTTATACAGTATTCCCTTTGTAAATCTTTGGTTCTAACCAATCCTGAGGTGTATTTTCATCATTCTTTTTTTCCTGAACAATAACGTTTGTATCATATGGTTTTTGGGGGATAGATCCCGGAGGGTAGTTCCCTTCAACCACATCTTGAGAGCTTATTCTTCTTCCACCAATTTTCATCAAATTTGCAATCTTTTGGAAAGTGTCCGCTGTTACTCCTGCTCCTTTGAAATTATTGCTTTCGTCTTCTATCCCGGCAATTAAGTTTGTGGCAATGTCGGCATCGATATAGGAATTGCTTTCTTCTATTAAATTGGCCATAAGTTCTGAAACTGAAGACAATGGTTTTGAGAAAGACATAAGATCACCGTGTTCAACATCTTTTATTCCTATATGCATAAGCTTGGAGCTTGCAAAATCTTTATCTGAAACCGCTGGAAAGTGACTTATATTTCCTCCTCCTATTAAAATAACTAAGTCAGCAGAAATTCCGGAATTAAAAATACTTACTTGTTCTCTTTGGGGTGATAATAAACCCGGTTTAGGAATTACTGTTAACCTGAATTCACCATTTTCAATATCATAACTAACTCTTTCAATATTGGTAGCATCATAGTTTGGAAACTTAATAGTTAGATTTTTGCTACCGAGTTCTGTTGAAATTTTATCTACTCCTATAAGTCTATTAAACTCAACAATCATTTCAGAAGGACAAGAAATTGAAACTTGTTTTTGTTTTTGGAGTGATAAATAAAGAGAAAGACCTGCTGCAACTTGATCGAAATACGGTTTTGTCGGCAGGAGAACTAAAATCGAATTGGCAGATCCAATAACTGAATTAAAAGAATTTTCCATTTTTTACTTTGCGACCGATATTAACATATCGCCTTTGTCAAAATCAAGCTGTGGAACAAAAAGAATTCCAAATTCTTCACCTTGTCCAACTTCTTCAACTTCAATCTTTTGTTTTTTTATCGATATTGGTTTTACTGTACCCAATTCTTTTTCATTTCTAAAAACTTTTATCTGGTTTTGTTTACTTATTTTTCCTTGAATTACTCTACAACCGGCAATTTTCTTATTATTAAACGGAAAAATTCCAATTATCTCCGCTTTACCCAAGGTAACAACTTTTGTACCTTCGACCAACTTTTCGAGTGTCTGAAAGAGTTCATATATTACTTTAAACGAATGAATTTTAATTCCTTCTGCTTCAGCCAACTTTATTACAGATCCTGAAGCTTTCGATTCAAACGTTAATATATCAGTAACTCCTGAAGACTTGGCCAAAAGGATGTCAGATTCATAAATATCACCTATTCCTGAATCTACTACAGCTATTCCTTTTGGTATCTGATTTAATATTGCTTCCAAACAACCGGTATTTTGTGCTTTTATTAAAACTCCGATTTGACTCTTATCAATTTCTTTGAAATTCTTTTTAGTTTCTTTTTTAATACTATTATCAAATTCTGTTGAAAATAATTTCGTACCTATTACCGGTAAAACTTCAAAACCGAGTATTTGAACAGGTTCTCCGGGAAAGACTTCTTTTACATTTCCCTTATCCGATTTTAAATTTCTGACTTTTGCACAACCTTCATCCATATATAAAGTCTCCCCAACTTTTATTGCTCCATTTCTGACTATCGCATTAACCAATGGTCCACTTTTATCTTTAGATGTTTCGATAACAACTGCTTCAAGTTCTTTTTTTGGATTTCCTTCAATTTCGGATACATCTGCAAGAACTGAAATTGTCTCAAGTAATTCATCTACTCCCTTACCCGTTTTTGAAGAAACTTCAACCCAGGGAGTGTTGCCTCCTCTTTTTTCTAAAAATATGCTTTCTTTTTCTAATTGACTTAAAGTAGATTCTATATTTGCAGTATTTAAATCTATCTTTGTCACAGCAACAATAAACGGAATACCTGCTTTCCTTATATGTTCAATTGCTTCTTTTGTTTGGGGTTGTACTCCAGCATCTGCAGCAATAATAAGAACTGCAATGTCTGCAACCTTTGAACCCCTCGATCGCATCTTATCAAAAGCTGCGTGACCGGGAGTATCTATAAATGTAACTACCTTGCCGTTTTTTGTTGTAACTTGTGAAGCACCAATTGACTGAGTTATTCCTCCAGCTTCTTTTTGTGCGATATGAGTATTTCTAATGTAATCCAAAAGACTTGTCTTGCCATGATCAACGTGTCCCAAAATTACAACAATAGGCGGTCTTAATATTTTCTTGTCCATTTTTATTTTTTTCTAACCCTAATGAGGAATTTGGGACTTTTATGAAGTTTAATTTATAAGATTTTAAATTTTATAATTTGCCATTTTAAATTCTTTTTTAAACTTCATTCGGTCTTTTTTTCCTCTTCGGAAATTTCAACTTTATCACTTTCTTTAGTTTCTTCAGTTTTTTCAGCTTCTTTTTTAACTTCTTCTTTGGCAACTTCTTTTTTAGCTTTTTTTGAAACAAGCTCTTCAACTTCTATTCTTAAACCTGTCAGTTTAGCTGCCAATCTAACATTTTGACCGTCTTTACCGATTGCCATGGACAATTGATCTTCAGGAGCTTTTACTTTTGCAGTCTTTGTTTTTTCATCCAAAGAAATCTTCAAATTTTCTGCAGGCGAAAGGGAAGACTCAATAAGTTCACTTAAATTTTCACTCCATGGCACAATATCTACTCTTTCTCCTCCCAATTCGTTGGTAACTGCTTGCACTCTTACTCCTTTTTGACCAACACAGCTTCCAACAGGATCAACTCCGGATTGGCCGGATGCTACAGCTATCTTAGTTCTTGTTCCGGCTTCTCTTGCAATACCTTTAATAATTACGCTTCCAGATGAAATTTCCGGAACCTCTCTGGCAAAAAGCTTTTCGACAAATTTTGGATCGGATCTGGATAAAATTATTTCTTTTCCTTTTGGAGTATCAATAATATCTTTCAAAAGAAATGTCATTCTTTGATTTAAAGAAAGTATTTCATTTGGAATTCTTTCTTCTACAGGCATAATTGCCTCAGTTCTACCTAAATCTATTTTTACGTTAGGTCCATCAAATCTCAAAACCATTCCTGAAAGAAGATTCCCAACTTTCTCTGTAAATTCATCCATTACTGCACCTTTCTCTGCCTCTCTAATCTTTTGATGAATTACTTGTTTTGCTGTTTGAGCTGCAATTCTTCCAAATCCAGGGGGGGTTACATCTTTTTTCTCTTCCGGCTTTTCGATTGGCCAAGAAAATACTTTAGCCTCACCATTTATAGAATTTATTTCGACATCAAAATCCATTTCTTCTGTATCATCACCACGCTCTTTTGCATCTCTTCTGTAAGCTGCAATTATTGCTTGTTTAATTGTTTCTAAGATTATAGAAGCATCAAGTCCTCGCTCTGTGGCGATTGCTTTAAGTGCTTGAGCAAATTCTGTTCTTGGTGTTTGCATATTTTTTAAAAAAAATGGTGGGCGAAAATCCCACCAATATCCTCAAAATCAATGAAATTTTACTCTTAAAAAGAGTTGAAGTCAAACAGATTTGTTAAAATCCAATATCTTTAAGATCTTCCATCATCCTTTTTTGATCACGATTAAGTTTTTCGGGCACATTTACAAATATTCTTACATATTGATCACCTTTTGATCTTCCGCTGGGATTTTGAACTCCCTTACCTCTTAATCTGACTACCGCTCCTGACTGAGTACCGGGTCTTACTCTAATCTTTACATCATTATCTATAGTAGGAACTATTACCTCGCCTCCCAGAGCTGCTAAAGAAAATGGAATTCCAAATTTTAGATAGATATCCAAATTATCTCTTTCGAAAACATCGTGTGCCCTGACACTTATTGAAAGAATAAAATCTTGAAAATTTATTCTTGATCCTTCATCAACTCCCGCAGGAATTTTAATTTTTCTCTTTTTTCCGTTAATTTCTACCTCTTTTTCTGTTCCTTTTACTGCCTCCATAAAATCAATAGTTATTCCATAACGTGGAACTTGTCGAGCTTGTCGAAAAGGAGTTCCTCCAAAAAATTGTTCAAAAATATCAAAAGGATCTCCAAAATCAAAACCTGCAAAAGGAGAGTTTCCACCGGAACTTGTATATGTATACGTAAAAGGGCCATATTTTCCACTCTGTCCGAAAGGACTTCCCGAAAAACCACTCTGACTTGAAAAACCACCCCCTGGAGAAAAAGCCGAATGACCAAATTGATCATAGGCAGACTTCTTTTGGGGGTCAGAAAGAATCTGATAAGCTTCGTTTATCTCTTTAAATTTTTTCTCTGCCTCTTCTTTATTATCTTTATTTCTATCCGGATGCCAGTTAAGAGCTTGTTTTCTATAAGCTTTTTTAATTTCATCAGCCGATGCATCTTTCGAAACACCTAACACATCATAATAATCAGATTTTGTTGCCATACTTTCTATTTTAATAAAAAAGCCTCGAACCTGCGAGGCTATAACAGATAGTTATTTAAGAAAAATTATTCAACTACTTCACCCTCTTCAACATTTTCGTCTTTTTTTTCTTCTTTTTTGTCTTCTTTGGCCTCTTCTTTTGGATTTTCTTTTTTCTCTTGTCCTTGATACATTGCCTGACCAACTTTTGATAATTCATCTGAAAGATCTTTTGTAACCTTCTCATAATCTTCTTTTGTTGAGTCTTCTTTCTTTAATACATCTTTTATCGCATTAATTTTTTCTTCAACTTTTTCTTTTATATCTTTAGGAGCTTTATCTCCAGCATCTTTTAAAGCTTTTTCTGCTGCAGCCACCATTGAATCCGCTTGGTTTTTTGCCTGAATTACTTCAGCTTTTTTCTGATCTTCTTCTTTATGTTTCTCTGCCTCTTCTTGGGCTTTCTTAACTTCATCATCGGAAAGTCCAACAGCACCTGTAATTTTAATATTTTGTGTTTTGCTTGTAGCTTTATCCTTAGCCGTTACAGTTAATATTCCTGAAGCATCCAAATCAAAAGTAACTTCAACTTGTGGTACCCCACGAGGAGCAGGAGGAATTCCATCTAATACAAATCTTCCCAAAGATTTGTTGTCTGCACTCATTGGTCTTTCTCCTTGAGAAACATGAATTTCTACTTGAGTTTGATTATCGGCTGCAGTTGAAAAGATTTCCGTTTTACTTGTAGGAACTGTTGTATTTCTAGGAATCATGGGGGTAGCAACTCCACCTAAAGTTTCAATAGCTAATGTTAATGGGGTAACATCCAAAAGCAGTATATCTTTTACCTCTCCGCCCAAAACTCCTGCTTGAATTGCGGCTCCGACTGCAACTACTTCATCGGGATTAACTGATTGATTTGGTTTTTTACCGAAGAATTTTTCAACCGTTTCAACAACTTTTGGCATTCTGGTCATACCGCCAACCATAATTACTTCGTCAATATCTTTAACATCTAATTTTGCATCTTTAAGACATGCTTCAACCGGTTTGATTGTTTTTTCAATTAAATCATCAACCAAACTTTCAAGCTTTGCTCTTGTTAATTTCATTGTTAAATGAAGTGGTTGTCCGTCCTTTTGAGTAATATAAGGCTGATTAATTTCAACTTCCTGGCTTGCTGAAAGTTCTATTTTGGCCTTTTCTGCCGCATCTCTTACCCTTTGAAGAGCTTGTTTATCGGCTTTCAAATCCATTGAATTTTCCTTTTTGAATTCGGAAACAATATAGTCAACAATTATTTCATCAAAATCGTCTCCTCCTAGATGTGTATCTCCATTTGTTGCTTTTACTTCAAAAACTCCGTCACCCAACTCCAATATTGAAATATCAAAAGTACCTCCACCCAAATCATAAACTGCAATCTTTTCTGTCTTTTTCTTGTCTAATCCATATGCTAAAGAAGCTGCAGTCGGCTCATTTATAATTCTTTCAACTTTAAATCCGGCAATCTCACCTGCTTGTTTAGTTGCCTGTCTTTGAGAGTCATCAAAATATGCAGGAACAGTGATTACTGCTCTGTCAACGGATTCACCCAAATAGCTTTCCGCATCTTTTTTGAGTTTCATTAATATTCTTGCAGAAATTTCTTGCGGAGTATAATTTTTCCCTTCTATTTCAACTAAAGCCATTCCGTCTTTTCCTGGTTTAATTTCGTAAGGAACCATTTCTTCAGTTCTTTTGACCTCTTTATCCTCTTTTCTTCTTCCCATTAATCGTTTAATAGAATAAACAGTATTTTTTGGATTTAAAATTAGCTGCCTTTTTGCAACATCTCCAACCAAGTTTTTGACTGGCTCAACAACGGAAGGAGTGGTATTTTTTCCAGTATCAACCGCAGGAATAACCTTTGGTCTTCCACCTTCCATAACAGCAACACATGAATTTGTTGTTCCTAAATCTATTCCTACAATTTTGCTCATAATATTTAATTAATCCTTTCTATTTTATCACCGTACACTATTACTTTAGCGTGTCTAATAACCGGTCCGTCTATAAATTTCCAACCCGATAAAATCAATTCTGAAATAATTCCTTTTTTTCCACCTCCCGTAACTTCTATAGCCTCGTGCAGATCTTCATTAAAAGTTTCACCTTTATTGGGTAAAATCTCTTCCAATTTTTCATCATATAAAATTTTCTTGAAATCAGCAATTATAATTGCCAATCCGCTATCTTTCAAATGTATTTGGGCATTTTCAATTCCATCTAAAATCGGTATTATTCTTGTGATTATTCTTTCTGTTGAAAATTTTAAAAGTACTTCTCTTTCAATTTCAGTTCTTTTTCTTAAATTATCGTAATCTGCTAAAGCTCTTGCCAATTGATTTTTAAGATTCTGAATTTCTTCCTTTTCAATCTCCTTTTTGATAACTTTAGTTTTCATTAATGCGCAACCTCCTGCATAAGATTTCTAAAGTATTTCAAAATCGGAATAACCGTTGGGTAACTCAGTCTTACTGGACCAATAACTCCCAAAGCGGCATTTTTACCATGTACACTAAAATGAGTTGCCACAATGCCAATTGGACTAAAACCTGGCCAACCCAATTCTTCACCAAATAAAACATCAATTGGACTTCCTGAAATAGCTTTTTCAAAAAATAGTTCAGTCATTCTGTCCACTTCTTCAATTAAAGAAAAAACATTGCTGCAAGTTTCAATGTCTGCAAACTCCGGGTTTAAAAAGACATTGGAAAAACCTGCATGCCAAACCTTTCCATCATCGGTTGCTGCAACTGCCAAATTTTTTGTTCTTATTGCTAATACTTTTGTTGCTTCTTCCAATAATGAATCAAGGTTTTTTCTTGAATCCCAAACTTCTTCTTTAGTTTTAACTTCTTCCGACAAACTCATTTGTCTCTCTTCCATTAATTGATCAATATAAAACTTCATTGCTAAAGGAGTTGGAATCCTGCCTGCAGATGTATGAGGTTGTTTAAGATATCCATTCTTTGTAAGAATATTCATTTCACTCCTGATTGTTGCCGGGGAAACTCCCAAATTATATTTTTTGTCCAAATTTTCGGAGCCAACAGGGATAGCAGTTTCGATGTATTCATCAATTAACGATTTTAAAATTAATGTTTGTCTTGCGGTCAATGCTTCTTTCATAAAATATTATTAGCAGAAGATTAACACGAGTGCCAACTGTTGTCAAGAGGTTTTTTAAATATATTTATTCTTTCGGAAGATCAGTTATTGGCTCCAACTCTTTTCCAAATAGCTTTGTTGGTTTAATTTTTAGAAAGATTCTTTTGATAAACCTCAAAAAATACTGAAGCTCCTCTGATCTCATAACTAGTGAGGAAAGAATATAAACAAGAATCCCAATTGCTAAAACAAAAATAGTTAAAACCAATAAATTTTGGGTATATCTTGTATCAAGAACAAATTTCTCAAAATTAATATTTTCCAATCCTTCAATTTTACCCATAAAAGAAAGCTTCTTAACCCAGACGGATCTATCAAAAATTTTCAGTAAAAAATACATAACAAAACCGGATATTACTGAAGAGGCAATTGACTTAAAAATTGGGAAAAATCTTTTAATCGTATCTCCATCACCTATCTTTTTAATAAGAAAAATATACAAAAGTGTTGATTGTAAAAAAGTCGAAAATGAAAATGCGGCAGCCAATCCCCAAATCGGAAAATGAAACACTTTTACCAAGACTAAATCGGTAACTATATTAATTAGAATAGTGCTAACAGAAATAAGAACCGGTGTTTTAGTATCATGCAAAGCATAAAAACTTCTTGCCAATATTGAGGAAGTAGCTTGAAAGACTATTCCAAATGAAAAAGCAGTCAACACCAATCCCGTTTGGACAGTAGATTCCCAACTAAAAATATCTGTTCCATAAATTAACCTTACAACAGGAATTCTTAACACAATCAAAAAAGTAGATATAGGAACAATCAAAAAAAACATTTGTCTTAATGCATTAAAGAGAGTCTTTTTAAATTCATCCATCTTTTCCGATTGTCTTGAAAGTGTCGGAAGAGCAGCTTTGGCAATTGAAGTTCCGAAAAGACCAACCGGCAAAAGCTGTATTGTGTTTCCGAACGTAAAATAGGTGTATGAAGCAGTTGAGATTAGGGTTGCAAGAGACAGTTCAAAAGTTTTTGCGATTTGCAAAAAAGATACTTCAATCAATCTTGGCATAGCCAATTTGCCAATTTTTTTGACTTCCGGAGTAATTTTTGTTCTAAAACTAAATCTGTAACCCAATCTTATTGCCAAAGGAACCTGAATCAGAAAATGTAAAAAGGCTCCAATTAATACTCCCATTGTCGGACCAAGTAGACCATATTTTGGTGCAAGAAATATGGTTCCCAAAATTATTCCGAGATTATAAAAAAGAGGTGCAATTGCAGGAATTAGAAAACGCTTTAAAGACTCTAAAACTGCTGTCAAAACATAACTTATTACAAAAAAACCTTGTGCAGCAAATAAAATTCTTGCTATCAAAACAACTTGCCCCCGATCAGACATTTCAAAACCGGGGACCAAAAAAACATATAGTTTATCTGCAAATATAATAAAAATTGAGGCCAAAAAGACAAAAATTATTAAACTTAAATTAGTTACACTACCAGCAATATTCCAAGCATTTTTCCTTCCTTTTTGTAAAGATTTTGTAAAAACCGGAATAAATGCTGATGAAAAAGTTCCCCAAACTAATACTTCAAACAATAAATCCGGTAACCTAAATGAGGCAAAGAACAGAGAAAGATCATTAGGATTAAAAAAATGTGCTAAAACTCTTTGTCTGACTAATCCCAAAATTCTTGAAGCAACAATCATCAGCATAATTACTACAGCCGCAGAAAGTACGGTATTCTGTTTCGAAGAAAAAATATTCTTGTTTTTATGAAATAATCTTTTAAACATTTTTATTACCCAATCTCTTATTGATACAGTAATTATTTTAGATTATACTTCGAAGCTAGCAATTGTTGAATAATTGAAATTTATTAAAAATGCCAGTCACAAAAACAGCCAAAAGAGCTCTAAGATCCTCTTCCAAAAAGGGGCTAATTAATTTGGACATAAGAAAAAAGCTTGAAATCGCAATCAGAGAAGCCAAGAAAACTAAATCCTTAGAAAAAATTAAAAAAGCAATAAGTCTTTCTGATAGAGCTGTCAAAAAACATGTAATCCATAAAAACAAATCCTCAAGAATTAAAAAAGTTTTATCGACCTTAAAAAAACTTGATAAAAAGGTCTCTTCAAAAAATACAAAAAAATAGATTTTTTATCCTCATTTCTACTATAACCAGCCTTGTTATTATGATATAGTAATTCATAATGAACACTGCCCCAAAAAAGCAAAGTGAAATAAATTTATTGCCAAAAGAAGAGTTCTTATCTTCTACCTTTGGAAGGGTATTTACATGGCTTCTATCAACTTTTAGGGTGATTGTTATTATAACCGAAGTAATAGTAATGGGAGTTTTTTTATCAAGATTTTGGTTAGATGTTAAAGCAAATGATTTAAATGATCTCATTAGAAAAAACCAGGCGATTCTTGGAACTACAACCGAATTCGAAAGCACATACAAAGATATCCAAAAAAAATTAACAACATTCTCTCAAATAAATTCAACTAAAATCTCCTCAACTGACACATTAAATAAAATTACTAAAAATTTACCAAACGATGTTTCTTTAAATTCAGTTCAAACAAGCAAAAATTCTGTTCAAATAAAAGGGAGTTCTATAAGTGAAATTGCAATATCACAGTTTATGGTAAACCTTAAGAGTGTTCCGACTTTCACAAATGTTGTTTTACTGGGAACAAACATAAATCAACAAGATGGATCACTTACTGAATTTAATCTTAAGATTGAAGTTGCAGAAAAGGGGGAAAAATAATGGCACTTGGTTGGAAAAAAGATTATTTAAGATATAAAGAATTATTTCTTAAACTTCTTATTGTTTATAAAAAAAGGAACGACGTAAGAATGTTTCTTGAGATAATTCTTTCTCTAGTTACAATCACAGTTTTTTCAGTATTTGCCCTAAGACCGACACTCTTAACCATTTCTCAACTGATTAAAGATAATAAAGAGAAACAAGAAACAGTAAATAAAATGGAACAAAAAATCAAAAACATTCAACTTGCACAACAAAAATATGAGAGTTATTTAGACAAAATATCAATAATCGAACAGGCAGTACCAAATACTCCCACCCCCGAGAGTTTATTAAGACAAATTCAAGGAATTGCTTTTAAAAATTTTGTAAATGTCGTTGGATCCTCTGTTAATGAAGTAGCCTTAATTGGAACAGATTCAAAAAAGAGTAAGGAAGAAATCAAAAATCTTCCGGAGGGAGTAAAATCACTCACTTTTTCGGTTAATGTGGCGGGTCCTTATCTTTCCTTATATCAATTTTTATCAGATCTGGAAAATTCAAGAAGGCCAATTGTAATAAATTCTGTAAATATTATTTCTTTAAAAGAAAATGAAGAATCGTTTATAGTTATGTCAATTTCCGGACAGACACCTTTTATTAAAAAATGAAAAAAGAAAAAACACCAGCCATAGTTTCTTTAGCAATTTTTACATTAATAACTTCAATTGTCTGGATTTTTTTCAGTCTCTATAGAGTGTTTTCTAAAAAAACGGATGTTAAGGTTTCAGAAAACATCATCGAGCCTTTCTCTCCGGACCTAAACGAAAAAACTATTTCAGAGATTGAAAATAAAGTTTTCATAGACCAAAATCAGATACCGGACATTGTTGTAGAAAATGCGACAAAAAACCAAGAATCTGAACGGACAAATTTGAATACTGAGATACAAGAAAATACAGAAACAAATGAAACAACAAGCAGTGCAGAAATGACTGAAACAGCTATATAAAGATGAAAAAAGAAAAAATTCCAACAATTATCGGCTTAATAATATTAGTTATTGGAGTAATAACCGGAGTCTTTTTAATTAAAACACAAAATATCTTCAGATTAGGTGCTTCTTCGGAAGAAGCACCGAAAGATGTAAGAATTTCAAATATCACAGATTCTTCATTTACTGTAACTTGGACGACTGACAAAGAAACAACAGGATTTGTTAAATGGGGAAAGACGGGTACGGTTCTAGATAAAGTGGAAAATGATACTGTATCTGAAAAAGGTTATATCCACTCATCAACAATTAGATCCCTAAGCCCAAAAACAGAATACTTTTTTAAAATAAATTCCAATTCAAACGACTATGATAATCAGGGCAGCGCCTGGAGAGTTTCTACAGGAATACAATTATCGGAACCAAAAGAAAATATTATTATTTCAGGCAGTGTAATTAAACAAGATGGAACACCGGCAGAAAATTCATTGATCTATTTTTCAGTCGGAGGAAGCAGTCTCTTATCAACCATTGTTTCAAAAACCGGCAACTGGTTAATTTCCATATCTCTCGCCAGAAATAAAAATTTAGACTCGTTTATCTCAATTAATCAAGCATCCACTCTTATCGAAATATCGGTTAACGCAGGTTTAAATAAAGTTGCATCAGCACAAATTTATCCTCAATCTGCAAAACCTGCGCCAGCTATTATCTTTGGTCAGGTAAATGATTTCAAAAACCTTGGACCTTCAGAATCATCCGATTTACCTGAAATATCAATTGAGGTCCCCGAAAAAACCCAAGAATCTGAATCCGGATTTGAAACAAATAGTGTGGTCGGAAACACAAAAACAAAAAACGTAACTATTGAAAGTGTTACTGAAGGAGAAACCATTTCTACCCAAAATCCGGAATTTTTTGGTAAAGGTCCTGTTGGCGCAGAAATAGAAATTCAAGTTCAATCTGAACTTCAAACAGATAAAGTTTCAGTTGATAAATCCGGAAACTGGAACTGGTCACCGCCTCAAAATTTAGAGGAAGGGACACATTCCGTAACAATTAAATGGAAAGATGTAAATGGAATTATAAGAACAATCACAAGAAATTTTGTTGTAGAAGCTTCTGAATCTCCTGCTTTTGTTTCAACACCTTCTGGTACACCAAAAGTTACAGCAACTCCAACTGCTACACCCAAAGCGACTTCTACTTCTTCCGCTACCCCAGCACAACCAATGTCTGGAAGCTTGACTCAGACTCTACTACTATTTATTATGGGAATAGCAACTATATTATTTGGTTATGTTCTCTGGAAAGAATCAGAGATATAAAAATCTGCCATGGATGAACAAAACAATTTAAATAATTCAAACCAAAATCCATCAAATCCTATGGATTCTTCGACAGTTGTTCCAAATCCCAAACCAGTTACACAAGAAATTCCAGATACTAATCCCCAACCTTTAAATAATGAGAAACCTGAGGAAATAAAAAATGAAGAAAATATGTCAAATTTTGCGACCATGGATTCCTCAACCTTCCCGACCACTGTAATGCCCGTTACTGAAGTAGAAGAAAATCAAAATCAACCAGACAATAGTGGAGTAAATTTACCAAATGCTGATTTTTCTCAAACTCTTACAAATGACATGGAATCAAAGAAAAAACCTGGAGGAAAGTTAATTGCAACAATACTTGGAATATTAATGTTGTTAGTTGGAGTTGGTGCTGGTGTAGTTCTTTTGAGACAACAACAGGATATCAGAGAAAAAGCTTCTGAAGAATATCCAACTTGTACTTTACCTAATGGAGTAAAAGCTCCATGTACTTCATGTACTTCCAACTGGGAAGATGATGGAGTTGTTGGAAATTGTACAGACAAAGTTACAGGAAGAGATCCTTCTACCGGTTATATAACTTCTTGTGCAGCTGGCTATTATCTTTGTACCGTAGATTCTGCTGGTGTCTATGCTGCGGCTTGCTGCAAGGTTGGCTCTGGAACAAACCCGCCAACTTCTAACCCATCATCAAGACCATCATCAAATCCTTCACCAAGTTCGTCTCCGATTCCTTCTCCAAGTACGCCGCCAACAATGTCATGCGGAGAGGTAAAAGCATACGATACAAGTTGGAATTTATTAACCAGTAATGATTTAACCAGTTTGTCTGAAGGAGAGATTATAAGACTTACAATTTCAGGAGGAACAACTTCCGACCAGGCAAAATATGACAAGGCAAGATTTACAATTAATGGAACACTTAAACCAGAAACTACTAATATAAAACCAAGTAGTAGTCCAAAACAATTCTTTATCGAATACACAATCCCAGCAAATACAACAAGTTTTAATGTCAAGGCTGAGATTCATCATACAACAGGAGGGTGGATAGGATTATGAGTAATTTTGTAAAAAGTAAATTTGGAACAATCTTAGTATTAATTGCTACTGTTATATTGGCAGGTATTGCAATATTTACTGCTGTAAGACTTTATAAATTAAGACAGGAGGCAATTGCACCAACTGCACCAACAAGTAAACCCGCAGCGGCAGGAGATCTTTGCCCTGCAGCTGAAGCTTGTCCAGACACAGACGGTGTTCTTAGAAACTGTCACCCACCAGATTCTGATGGAACCTCAGAAGACAGTATTTGTAATACATCTGCTAGAGGAAGAGTAAAATTCTGCGGCACAAGAAATTATTGTTGCAATGGAACAAGTTGGACTGCAACAATGACTGCATGCGCATCAACCAGTCCGTCGTCAAGTCCATCAACTAATCCAAGCTCTAATCCCGTACAATGTGAGGCACTATCATTTAATATTTCTATCCCATCAACTTCACCGAGTGCGTCACCTTCTGTGTCCCCCTCACCTAGTGGAACTGGAACTCCGAATAGTTGTGGTGGGACATGTGGTTCTAATTCAAACTGTGCTTCCGGACTTGTTTGTTATTCAGGTTATTGCAGAAATTCAAGTTGTACGTCAGAAACAGACTGTATTTGCCCAACCTCAACATCAACTGCAACTGCAAGACCAACATCAACTGCAACAGCTGCACCTCAGGCCGAACTTCCTGAAGCAGGAACAAGTTTGCCAACCATTATTGGTTTAGGATCCGGATTAATATTGATATTAATTTCTCTTATTATCGCCTTATAAGATTATCTCCAAGAAGAAAAGATGTAATAACTCGAATCATACCAAAGTGGTATTTTAAGTCCTGCCCAATGTGGATAGAAATATAAATAGATTAAGAAAGTTACAACAAAAACCGGAATGATTAATCTTTTTTCCTTCCTTAGTACATAACCTGTAGCAATTGCCAAAAAAGGAACTGATGGCAAATAATGGTAAAAAAACATGATCCTGGGAGATGCCGCCCAAGGTACAAAAAATACCAAATAGGAAAATACTACTAGTGCCAACTTTCTATTCTTGTTCATTAAGGAATAGAAAAATGAAGAAATAACACTAACCAACCCAAACCAAAAAACAATTGGATTTCCAAGATTGTAAATTCTAGAAACCATTCCATTAATTTCTTCCGATGTATAAAAATATACGGGTCTTAAATCTAATGGCCATGTCCACCAAGATGAAGTATAAGGGTGTGTCGCTTTAAGTCTGGTATGGTACCACCACATTTGCTTCTGCATTCCCCAAAAAATTTCCAGGTTATGATTTGTTAAAAACATTGGCATATAAGTTGAAAGATAGATAAGTGGAACAACCAAAAACCAAAGTAATTTCAAATTAAATTTATCTTTTCTTGAAAACCAAATAACAAAAAGAATTGGCACTACCCACATTGCCGACCACTTGGAAGAAATTGCCAATCCGAATGATAGTGCTGAAAATAAATCTTTTTCCTTCAAGAAAAAATAAATTGATAAAAGTGAGAAAAACAAAAGATAACTATCATTCATCCCGATTCTACTCATTGTTAGGGCCAATCCATCAAGAGAAAAAAATGCTGCAGAAATTAGTGCCAGAATATCATCATTAAATATTTTCTTAGCAATCAAATAAATTAAATAAACTATTCCTGTTCCCAGAATTGCACCAGGCAATCTCCATGCAAAAGCATTTTCTCCAAATACTTTCATTGATCCCCACATAAAAAGTTTAGCCAAAGGCGGATGTGTCCACTCATATGCAAATCCTTCGGGAGGAGTATTCCACCACTCCCATGCGGCCTTATTACCATGAAGCATCTCTCTTGCCGTAAAAGCGTGATAAACTTCATCAAAATATTCATTAGTTGGCTTACTTAAATAAGCCAGTCTTGAAACTAGACTAAATAGTACAACTGCAATTAAGATTGCATTTCGTGTTGCTGGCTTTATTTTCATTTGAGGAAAATTGTCTTTTTGAACATTTTTTTCTTTAATGTTTTTGAGATCTTTAAACAAAGATTTGAAATCTTGCCATAATTTATCTATCTTTATTTGCTTCCTTTTAAGATAAAATTCATAAAAAATATAAGCTAAGGAAAATATCTGAACTGAAATCATTAACCAAATTAACGGCTTTGGATAAACTTCCAAATAATTTCCAACCAACCAATAATAAGAGTAAATAAGATTAGCAACGTAAATTGCTGAAAATATAAAATAGACTGAAAGTAGGTTAGGCAAAAAATTTAAACTCATTGCAATAGGTGCTAAGGCCGGAAGCATGTGTCTTTCATGCATTCTGGTCATAAATAAATATGTAACTAGATATACACAAGAAGAAAGTAAATAAACAAAGCCTTTCTTTTTTCTTACAAGAAAATAACTAATTGAAAGCAGTGCTCCTACTAATATAAAACCAATTATTTGATGCGTGATTTTACCCAAATCATCCGGTTTCCAAAAACCCCAAAAGCCCCAGAAATTAAAAGCGTTTACACTTCCATATCCATATTGATTTAAAACAACAGAAATTCTATTGACTACAAAAGTAATAAAGCTTCCGCTCCCAGGATAAAAGGGTATAAAACCGAGTAAAAAAACAGACCCGGAAAACAAAATGTAATAGATAATCTTTTCAATTCTCCATTTTTCTTTGATGAAATAAAGAAAAATAACTGGAGCAATAAATGCGGCTTGAGGTTTTATAAGAACCGATATTGCCAATAGTAAAGAAGAAATCCAAATATTTGGAAGCGCCATCAAAGCACTTATGGAAAACAATGAAGTTATTGAATCAACCTGTCCCCACATTGCAGAATTGCCCAATATTGCCGGGTTAAATAAATAAAAACATGCAATTATTAAAGCAGTGCTTTCTTTACTAAACCTTTTAGAAACTTTGTAAATTAGATAACCGGTAACAACATCAGAAATAATTGCTGGTAATTTAAATAAGACTCCGGATGGGATAATTTTCAAAAGGTTGATCTTGCCCAAAACGTTTAATATATATAAATAACCAGGTAAATAGTCACACCAAGAAAGATAAAAATCTTTAAATCCGACTTTACCCAGAATATTGCTCCAAGCAATAAAAGTATTTTGATCAAGATAATGAGTACCAAAAGGAGTTACAATTATTCTCAAGAAAAAAGCTATGAGCAAGATTAAAAAAATGTTTGGCAACGAAAAATTGTTTTTACCTATTTTGATTTTCATTTTTACTTTAATAATCTACTTTATAACTTCACCGGGGGAAACCCCCTATGATCATTTTATCCGATTATCCCGCTCTTTTCTTAATGGAAAATATTATATTACAGAAAACCCAACTTGGCTAAGCGAACTTATCCCCGCATCAAACGGAACATTCTACATAGCCTATCCACCAATGCCTGCAATAATACTTTCTCCAATAATCCTAATCTTCGGTAGCCTTTTTGAACAACAATACTTGGCACACATCTTGGGCGCTCTGACGGTATTTTTTACATATAAAATATCTTTAAAAATTAAAAATGACATTAAAATTGCCGTTTGGTCAACTGTATTAGTAAGTTTCGGAACAATTATTTGGTATCTTTCATCAGTAGGATCCTCTTGGTATCTGGCTCAAGTTTCATCTTTTTTCTTTCTAATGGCTGCCTTAAATGAATCTTTGGCTAAAAAAAGACCGTTTTTGGTGGGACTGTTGTTGGGTGCTTCCTATTTATCAAGACTTACAACAATTCTTTCATTTCCTCTCTTTTTATATCTTGTTAAGGGAAAAAAGAAAAAGAATATTATTATTTTTTTCTTGGGAATTTTACCCTTTTTGGCTTTTAACTTTGGATATAATTATTTAAGATTTGGCACAATTTTTGATAAAGGATATATATTAATTCCTGGCGTATTAAATGAAATTTGGTATCAAAAGGGATTATTTAATCTTTCATATATTCCAAGACACTTAAGGGTAATCTTTGCATCTTTTCCGATTATCCAAAACAAATTCCCCTACATAATTCCTTCTTGGATGGGGCTTTCCATTTGGATCACAACCCCAGCATTTATATATAGCCTTTTTTCAAATATAAAAGAAAAAATTGTTAAACTTTCTTGGATAATAATTACTCTTATTAGTTTGGTTATTTTCTCTCACGGGACAACCGGTTTTACACAATTTGGATATCGATTCGCAGTAGATTTCTACCCTTTCTTAATTTTTTTGACAATCAAGGGAGCTTCCAAAAACACTCTTAAATGGCATCATTTAGTACTTTTAATTATCAGTGTAATTGTAAATTTGTGGGGTGTTATTTTTATTAATAAATTCAATTGGGTAAGATATTAATTCAGAAAGTCTTCAATCCAAATTTTTATCTCATTCCAACTATTATCTTTTGGAATGAACACATATTGATTATCGTACTTAGAAGATATTGCCGGATTTGTTAAATAATCTTCAGGAATTACTGACAAACCAATATCTTTTCTGCTGTCAAATATTTTTCTGGCAATAATAACTCCTGAGGATTCATCAATATTCGTTTCTACAGTAATTTTCAGTATTTTCCATATTCCCCATATTTTTTTAGGATTTAAAAAATTCTTCGGATTGAGAAGGGTATTTTTGGCAGCAATAATTATTTTTTGTTGTCTTTTCTCTCTTGCAATATCGGTTCCTTCATCTCCCTCTGCGTTTCTTGAACGAACAAATTTTAAAGCAACCTCACCACTCATGATTTGTTTACCTTTTTCAAAAGATATCGTTTCATAACGACACTTATAAGTTCTGTCTCCGTTACATAAATCGTTTTCTTTTCCGTAAATTGGATACTTATTATCGGTAAAACTATTTTCAACATCAACTTCTATTCCTCCCAAAACATCAATAATCTTTGTAAATGAAGAAAAATCAAAAATAACCGTATAACTAATCTTTTCTCCGGTAATTTTTTCGATTAACTCTTGTGACAAAATTATTCCGTTTCCATCTTTTTCTTTACCCCAATAATACGCACTGTTTAACTTTGCTCTTATTTCCGGTATCCAAATATCTCTCGGAATTGAAATTATCCGAATTGAAGTATTTTTAAGAGAAATTGAACTTAAAATAATTGTATCCGTTAGATCTGGGGCAATATGGCCCTCCCCACTTTTTCCCAAAATCAAAATATTAATCTTGTCATCAAAAGATTTAATTTTTTCTTCCCGCGCAAATACAAAATCAGATAATAAACCCAAATTATTCTTCACAAATAATCCGTCGATTTTCTTATTGGTAATAAAAAATATTGAAGAAAAAATAAAAATTACAAATAATATTAATGTCGCTTTGAAAGAAAATATTTTTGTTTTTTTAAAAACTGCAGGTTTAGGCTTTATTTCGTCCGTGCTAGAATTGTTTTGTTGTTCTATTTTTTTTTCGGATACTACTGACATATGAATATTCTATTTCAGAAAGATAATCTTAACAAGCTCCTTAACGAACTTAATCCGCAACAAAAGGAGGCTGTTACCAGTACTAATAAACTGCTTTTAATTTTGGCAGGGGCTGGTAGCGGAAAAACAAAAGTTCTTACCCACAGACTTGCATGGATGATCTATGAAAAGATTGCCAAACCCGAAGACTGTTTGCTCTTAACTTTTACCAATAAAGCCGCAGATGAAATGAAACAAAGGGTCAAGGCTCTTATAGGAGAGGTTCCGGGTTTTGCAGGAACATTCCATTCTTTTTGCGCAAAAATCTTGAGAATTGATGGAGTATCAATCGGAATTCCAAAAAATTTTATTATTTATGATGAAAACGACCAAAAGGATGCAATAAAACAAATAATTACCAATTTAAATTATGATGATCAAAAACTTAGTATCCCCGGAATTCTTGGAACAATATCGGATGCAAAAAACCAAATGCTTTCTCCAACCCAATATGCGGAATTTGTAAAAAGTGATTTTCAAGAAGCAGTTTTTAAGATTTATATAGAATATGAAAAATACTTAAAGGAAATTGGAGCTTTAGATTTTGACGATCTTCTTATTAAAACAGTAAAACTGTTTAAGGAGGACAAAAACATTCTTAATAAGTGGCAGGAAAAATTAGTTCACATCTTTGTCGATGAATGGCAGGACACAAACAAAATTCAGTACCTCTTGGTTAAACTTCTTATTACACCAGAAAGTTATTTAACTGTAGTTGGGGATGCATCTCAATCAATTTATTCTTGGCGCGGTGCAGATTACAGAAACATCAATTATTTAGTCAGAGATTATTCAAAAATTAAAATTGTTAATTTGGAACAAAATTACAGATCTACAAAAAATATTTTGACTGTTGCCAACTCCATAATAATTAAAAATACTTCACACCCGGTTCTAAAACTTTGGACGGAAAATAGAGCCGGAGAAAAAATAAAATTTTATACAGCAAGAAGCGGATTCGATGAAGCAAATTTTATTATTGATGAAATTCAAAAAATTACTTTAGGTTACTTAGACAGAAAATATACATTTTCTGATATTGCAGTCCTTTATAGAACCAACGCACAGTCAAGAGTTTTAGAGGAAGCACTACTTCATGCAGGAATTCCCTATACTTTGGTCGGCGGTATCAGATTCTACGACAGAAAAGAGGTTAAAGATGTAATTTCTTACCTAAGACTTTTAATTAATCCTAAAGATAAAGTCTCTGAAAAAAGAATTATCAAACTTGGGAAAAGAAAGTATGACAAGTTTCTTGCTTGGAAAGATAAGATATCCGATTTTGAAAACCAAACAACCTTAGATATCTTAGATAATACTTTAAAAGAAGTCGATTATCTTTCACTTTTTGAAAAAGAAACAGAAGAAAATTTAACAAGACTTGAAAACATTAAAGAGTTAAGGTCTGTAGCAACTGAATTTCCAAATATTAATGATTTCCTGGAAAATGTGGCTTTAGTTGAGGCAGAAAAGAATTCCAAAGGAAAAATATCAAAATCTCAATATAGTAATTCTGTAACCTTAATGACTCTTCATGCAGCAAAAGGATTGGAATTTCCGATTGTTTTTATTGTTGGTATGGAAGAGGGACTCTTTCCCCACTCAAGAAGTCTGTTTGAACCCGGTCAGTTGGAAGAAGAAAGAAGACTCGCCTATGTAGGAATAACAAGAGCCAAGAATATTCTCTATCTATCCTATGCATCAAAAAGATTATATTTTGGAGAAAATGTTTCAAATCCGCCCAGTAGATTTATAATTGATATACCGGAAGAACTATTGGAAAATATCGGCAGAAAAGTAGATTTAAAGAATTTAATTGATAATGTTGACGATTTTGACGATATAGATGATATTAATTTCTAACTATGATTGATAAAGAAAATTTCAATAAAATTTCCACACACCCACTTCAAACTTGGGAATGGGGAGAATTTAGAAAGAAATGGGGAAATGAAGTTATCCGATTTCCATTCGGACAAATTACAGTTCACAAACTTCCCTTTCTTCCTTTCAAAATAGGAATCTTCGTTAAAGGTCCAAAACCGGATGAAAAACAAATAAACACTTTAAAAGAGTATGCAAAAGAAAATAACATTTTCTTTGTTAAATTTGAACCAAACTATGTACCCGAAAACGATAACGAAAAAAACAATCTGGAAAAATTGCTAAAAAAGTTAGGATGTATTAAAGGGAAAAGACTTTTTACTCCGGAAACCTTTTGGATAGATCTGACAAAAAGTGAGGAAGAACTTTTAAAAAGTTTTACTCAAAAAACTCGCTACAACATAAAACTTTCTGAAAAAAGAGGTGTTAAAGTTTGTGAAGATAATTCAGAAAAAGCATTTAATGATTATTTGAAATTAACCTTCGAAACGGCAAAAAGACAGGGATTTTTTGCCCATACTAAAAAATATCACCAGTTAATGTGGAACACATTAAAAGACAGCGGCATTACTCATTTAATGGTTGCTTCATACAAAAAAGAAATACTAACAACATGGATTCTTTTTGCTTGGAAAGATTTTCTTTATTACCCATACGGCGCTTCGAGTGATAAATATCGAAACTTTATGGCCAACAACCTTATGATGTGGGAAGCAATAAGATTCGGTAAAAAACAAAACCTCAAAACCTTTGACCTTTGGGGCAAGGAAGAAGGAAAAGGTTTTACTAAATTTAAAGAAGGTTATAACCCCAAAGTTGTTAACTTTATCGGAACATGGGATTTAGTTATAAATAAACCAATCTATTACCTGTATCGCTTTATAGAAAATATAAGATGGTTTGTCTTAAGACACTTCCCCTTTATTAAATCTCATGGTTGATATACGTCAAACACAACAATATGCAAACTATCTTCAAAAAACAGGGTGGATTGTAGAGAAAGAAAAAGAAACCTTCATTTTTATTAAAAATATTCCGCTTCTGGGATCAATTGTAAAAATTCAAAGACCAGAATTTATCAGTTATCAAACAATAAATAAACTTTATAAAAAGTACAAAGTCTTCCAAATGATAATTGAACCGAAAAATGATTTTGATGTAAAAACATTACTTAAACTGGGATATAAAAAATCAAAATCTCCCTTTCTTCCATCTAAAACTTTAAAGTTAAATTTAACTAATTCAAAACAAACTTTATTTAATAGTTTTAAAAAGGATGCAAAGAGTTTTATTAATAAAAATGAGAAGCTTGAGGTTATTAACTCTGATATCAAGACTTTTAGAAAATCATGGAAAAATTCAATCGGATTAAAAAGATATATTCCTTCATTAAATAATTTAATAACTCTCAAGAAATCATTTAAGAAAAATTGTTATTTTGCTTTATCTAAAACAAAAAACTCTGGTGCAATATTTTTACTGGCTGATAAAACTGTTTATTATTGGCAGGCGTTTACCAATTTAACTGGAAGAAAAGAAAAAGAACAATACATAATTGTTTGGGAAGGAATACTTTGGGCAATTAAAAATGGAGCAAAATTATTTGACTTTGAAGGAATTTTTGACGAAAGGTTTCCCAACAATAGTTGGCTTGGATTTACTCACTTTAAAAAAAGTTTTGGTGGAGAAACTTTCCAATACCCGGGGTGTTTTACAAAATATAATTTTCCATTCATACTCTTTCTATGACAGATACAAAAAAAGTAGTTGTTGCTTTAATTCAAAATAAAAAAGAAGAATATTTGTTGATAAGACTTGGTAATTATAAAGATTTTGGTAAATATCAAAATGCCTGGTGTCCTCCAGCTGGACATTTAAAAGAAAATGAAACCCAAGAGGATGGACTACTAAGAGAACTGCGAGAAGAATTAAACGTAACAATTAAACCTATTGAATTGATAACAGAATGGATGCAAGACGAACCGGGCGAAATTGCATATTGGTGGAAATGTAAAATTGAAAGTGGAAAAGTCAAGAACAATTATGAAATCGCTGAACATAAATATTTTTCGAAGGAAGAAATAAAAAATCTTAATCTTTGGCCGGCAACAAGGAAATTTTTTGAAAGATATATTTGGATATGAAAAAAATTGAGAAAAAATGTTGGCCTGAGTATTTTGAAAAAATTCTTTCTGGTGATAAAACTTTTGATGTAAGACTTGCCGACTGGAAATGTGAATCGGGAGATACATTAGTACTGAAAGAATATGATCCTCATCATAATAGATATACCGGCAGGGTGATCGAAAAGAAAATTGCTTATGTAGGCAAAACAAAAGATTTTAAATTCTTTACAAAAAAAGAAATTGATAAATATGGTTTTCAAATAATTGGGTTTAAGTAATTTACTTTCTAAGCAAAATCTGTAGAATACGTCATTTATGAGTCCCGAAGGTTATATCCGTTGTTCAGATTGTAATAAATTTGAAATTGAAAAGGCTAATTTACCTGAGTTTCCTGCTGGAAAAAGCGAATATAAATATCCAAAGGATAAAGAGATTGATCAAAAAGTTGCAGAACAGCTTATGGATCATCATTACCAGACAGGTGCAAAAGAAATTCATGGACATAGTCATTTTGATGTAATCATTAATGGTGAAGAGAACACTCACATAATAGCTTCTTGTTGTACTGTAGAATATTACATTTCAGGATCGACAAAACCCTAATCGAAGTTACAAAGCAATTTAAATTCGCAATCCTTACAAAGATAACTTCCCGAACATCTAAAATCAGAGTTCTCAATTTCATCCCTTACTTTAAGTATTTCTTCTTTTGCTTTATCTAAATCTTCTTGGGTTCTTGTTGTTGATATTTTTTCCTGTTCATCCAGATAATATAAAGATAACTTAATCTTTTCCGGTTTTTTATTAAACGGATCTTCTGGTATTTGGGTAGCTGCCAAACCATAAAAAGAAAGTTGCAAGTTCTTGTCAACTTCTTTCTGAGACGGAATATTTGCGCCTGTTTTGTAATCAACAATTTCTATACTTCCATCTGGAAAAACATCTACTCTATCAATTACTCCACCAATTTTTAATGGTTTAACATCTTTATCTTTACTCCAAAGAGGTATTGTAAAAGGCTGTTCTAATGCTACAGGTAAATTTTTCTTATCAAATCCTTCTTTTAAAAATCCTGCTAAATAAAGTTTTCCTTTTTCGAAAAATTTAATTTCGTGTTTTTTAGTTTTGAATCCTTCTTTAACCCAATTGTTTTTTAAACACTCAAAAACAAGTCTTTCGGAAGGCTTCTGTCCTGACATAACCATTGTATAAAAATTTTTTAACGCTGCATGCATTGAAGTTCCAAAACTTTGCGATGCACTCGGTGGAGTTGGAACTTTAAAAATATATCTTAACTTGTAATGAAGCGGACAAGTTTGAAAGGTATTTATCTGAGAATAAGAAAGATAATTAATACTTAACGGTATCCTATTTTCAGTATGCTTATCTTTACCAGTCTTATTTGAATATTCCAAAAAACTTAACTGTTTATTGTCAACTATCTTTTGTTCTAGAAAAGCCAAATCTTCACCCAAAGATTCAAAAATAAAAGGAGAGAGACTTTTTTCTCTTTTGGCTTCACCATAATAATCAGCAGCAGTTAAAAACAATTTATCCTTTGCTCTTGTCATCCCCACATAAAACAATCTTCTTTCTTCCTCCAAATGATAGTCTCCAACAGGTAAAACTTCTTTTATTATGCTTTCCGGAATTGGTATCTGTTCTCTTCTTTCCATTGACGGAAATCTTTGAGAAACAAGGTTAACCAAAAAAACAACCGGAAATTCCAATCCCTTAGCAGAATGCGCAGTTAAAATATTTACGGCATTTATGTTTGTCCAATCGTTATCTATAGCCAAAGGAGATTCTCCAAGTTCTGTAGAAAGTTCTATCCAATCAACAACTGCCGAAACAGTTGCGTCTTCATGGTCTATTTCGTAAGTTTTTAACTTATCAAAAAACTTTGAAATGTTTGCAGACTTTTTCTCAACATCGACAGAGTCAGGATTTAATAGTTTTGGCAATAACTCAGTCTCTTCCAAAAAGTAATAAAGTAGTTGTCCTGCGGTTTCCTTTTTAACAAGTTTGAAATGCTTGTTAATTATTGCCCGTATATTATTAATTTTTTCTTTAGTTTCATCACTTACAGAAATTTCATTAATCTTTTCGCAAGATTCAAACAAACTAACATTGTATTTTCTGGAATAATTACCTATTGCTGACAAATCTCTTGCATTGATATCAAAATGGTCAATAGATAAAACCCTGTATAAAGAAACAGAATCGCTAAAATCGTATAAAACTCTTAGGTAGGAAACCATATCAATAATTTCAGGTTGTTTGAATAATCTTCCTGGTCCCAAAAATTGATAGGGAATTCCTCTTCGTAAAAATGCTCTTCCGAAAGGCTCTGAGTGATTATTGGCTCTTACTAATATTGCAAAATCTTTATATTCATATTTTTTTTCTTTTACTAATTCTTCAACTTTTTTTGCAACCAGGTCTGCTTCATTTTCTACCCTATCAACATGAATAAATTCAATATTCTCCCCGCCTTTTTCAACCTGAGATATTAATCTTTTATTTATTTTTTCGACAACCTCTAATCTATCAGGGTTATTGTGTTGAATAAGATTGTAAGCTTTGTTTAATATTTCCTGGGTTGATCTGTAATTTTTTGTTAAGACAACTACTTTAGCTTTTGTAAAATGTTTTTTGAATTGAATAATGTTACTAACTGATGCACCCCTAAACCTATAAACTGCTTGGTCATCGTCCCCAACCACAGTAATATTTTGTTTCTTATCAACTAATATTTTTGCCAGTTCGTTTTGTGCAAAATTGGTATCTTGAAACTCATCAATCAATAAATATTTAAATTGCTTTTGATACTTAACTAATACATTTTTTCTTTCTCTAAAAAGTTTTAATGTTTTTAGAATCAAATCTCCAAAGTCTAAGAATCCTTTTTGAGTTTTCAATTCATCATATTTTTTATATGCTTTTGATAGTTCTTCAAATTTAGAAATTTCAAGTTTTTCATCCTTTGAAACTTTTCTACCTTTATTTTTCTCTTTTAATTTATTTAACCAGGTAATGTAATCGTTTGGAGAAATATCTTCATCTTGAAGTCTGGAAAAATGCTGCAACATTCCTCCAATAAATTTATTCGGATTCCCCAAAGGTCTGAAATAATCCAAATCAAATTCAAAATAATGGTCTCTTATAAACTGGATACTTTCTGACTGGGTCATCAGTTTATATCTTGGATCAAGTCCAATATTTAATGCTTCTTGTCTTAAAATCCTATCGCAAAAAGAATGAAAGGTTGATATCCACATTTGCGTATAACCATAAGGCATTGCAATATCAACTCTTTCTTCCATTTCCCTTGCTGCTTTTTCCGTAAAAGTAAGAGCTAAAATTTCTTGAGGTTTTGCAAGCTTTGAAAAAATTAGATACTTTATTCTTTCTGTTATAACCGTAGTTTTACCGGTTCCGGCTCCGGCAATGATGAGAAGTGGTTCCTCTTTGTGTTTAATCGCTTCGAGTTGTTCTTTATTTAATTTCTTTTCTTCTTCTAAATTTGTTTGCATCTTTGTACATTGCAAGCATATCAATATTATTATCAATTGTTAATATATCTTTTTTGAAATAAAATAACTTCGATGACTGAAGGCAAAGTCTCTGAAAACACTAATAGTGAACATTCAAGTCTAAACATAAATGATTTTGATCAGTGGATGCATTACTTCAGAAAATTAGTGAATAATAACACAATTATCCCAAATGAAGATGCAACATATTCAGCAGAAGTAGGTTCTTTTGGATGGGATATCGGAAAAAATACAATTATTAAATTAAGAGAAAATAACACTGACTCTGAAGGAAATATAAAATATATATTTGTAGATGAAGTTACAGATAGCGAGTTGATATCCGAATCTTCAAAAGAAAAAATTAAACCAGCATTATTAGATTCAATTTTTAAAAATTCATACAGACACTGGATGGCAACAGATCAAAAAAAGGCAGATGCTTACATTGCAAGTGCACTTACATTAATACAAGTTTTATTAGATGAAGGTTTTGAAGAATCAAAAAATACATTGAATTCTTTCTTTGAAGAAAAAACATTTGCTGAAAAAGAAAATTTAACTAATTCACTTCAAAACATCTCAAAAGAAAAAGTTAAAAATGTCGTGGATTACTTGCAATTTAGTCAAACACAAATGTCAGAAGAAGAAGAAAGACAATTATTGTCTGGGTTTAAAGAGCAGAAGGAAATAGGTTCAGAGCCAATCAAAATTGACGGTAATACATATAAATTTGATGTAGAACAAAGTGAACCACTTGAACTTAATATTAATGACTACGAAATTGTTCAAGAATTAAATAAAGCGACCAGAAGAGGAAGGGTGGAAATGCAATTAAAAGCACTGTCTACTGCTAAAGAGATATTTGATATTAAGGGTAAAAATATTGAAGGAATGCATCCACCGTCTTGGTGGCTGCAAGATGATTCACTAGAAGGACTTTATAGTAATGATTTTCTTTTCTTTGTACCGTATTCAATTAGTGACCAAGAAAAAGTTAAAACGATACCCTCCTTTATGCAAAAAGCTCTTGATTATTATCATAGTGGTGGCTGGTTCATAGCACAAATTGCAAAAGAAGATCCAAGATATATATTGGAAATTAATAGACTTACTAATTAAATAGTGTAGAAATACTTTTCTTCTATTTAATTTCTCCTTTTAACCAATCAAATATTTTTTATTTATCCCTTAATAAAACTTTTTCTTTAGTCTCACCCAAACTTTGGGTATTAGAAATCTTTTGTCCCAAATGTGTAAATGAAGTAACAACGCTCGTCATCATGTTATAAGCATTATTCAAATGCTTTTGTAATACACTCAAGTTTTCATCAACCTTTGAATAATCTTTTTGAATAGCTCTTAAAGATCCTAAAATTTCTCTTGCTTTTGCTTCTATCTTTTGTCCTTCAAAACTCATAAGAATTGCTCTTATATATGCATAAAAAGTTGTCGGGGAGACAGGTAAAACTCTTCTACCCTGTGAGTATTCAAAAAGAGATTGATTGTTTACAACTTCATAATAAACAGACTCGCTTGGTAAATACATTAGTGCATAATCAATTGTTCCTTCTTCAGTTAGAATGTATTTTTTGGAAATTGCATCTATGTGATTTTTGACATCTTTTTCGAAACTTCGTTCAAATAATTTCTTTTCGGAATCAGTTTGAGAAGATATCATCTTTCTGAAATTTTCCATTGGGAATTTCGAATCAACGGGAATAATTCCGGCCGAGGTTTTAATGGCTGCATCTACTTTGTCACCGGACTTGAAAGTATATTGAAGATTAAAGGAAGCTTCGGGCAAAAACTGCTTTAACATTTCTTTTAAAACCTGCTCTCCTACATTTCCTCTAATTTTCGGACTTCTCAAAAATTCCTGAAGATCTTTCATTCCCCGACCAATTTCACTCATTTCTCCGATGTTTCTTTTTACATCGGATATTACCCTAGCGGCATTGTCCAATCTTTCGTTCATTGATTGAGTATTTCTTTGAAGAGAATCCATTAATATTTTTCTATCCTGGGAAGAACCTTCCTTTAACATTTTGATTATCTCCAAAAGTTCATCCGATGGCTTTTGTGAATCTTTAATTTCAGTAAGTTTTTTATTGATAAATACAGCAAGAACAACCAAAACTGCCAAGACAATTACTAATACTATTAAAGTATCCATAACGTATGTCATTTTAGCATTCCGTTGGTTTAAAATGAACTATATGAAAGATGAAAGAACAAAAAGAATTAAATATAGAAAAAACTTTCTCCCCACACTGATGGTTATATTAATATTCTGGATCTTAAGTTTCTTAATTATTTATTTTATAGAACCTGACAATTTTGGAATAATTCCTTTATTCTTTTTTATTCTATTTATTGCGTTACTATTTACTTTCTCTACTGCTTTTGCCAATACAAGAAGGGGGTTAATTCTTTCTTTTTCTGTAATTCTTTTTTTAATATTAAGATTTCTGGGAATTGGTAATATTCTAAACGCAATATTAATTACGGCCATAGCATTAACAACAGAAATTTATTTTCTAAAACAAAAATAAAATAAATTTTCAGTTGACAAAATAATTCTCATTGTTATACTTTTGGCCACGATGAGAACATCTTCTTTAAAACTAAATCCTGTCTTAAAAAAACAAATCGGGTTAGTTTTTGCCCAATTATTAGCAGACATTAAATCACCCAAGGAAGCTGATACATTTATCAAAAGCTTCTTTAACGAAAGTGAATATGAAACATTTATTAAAAGATTGGCGGTCGCCTATTGGCTAACTAAAAAAAGAAGTTACACCAATATCAAAACCAATTTGAAAGTATCCAGTGCTACAATCGCCTCAATCCAGAATCTTTTAGAAACAAATGGTTTTAAGCTTGCAATCAAAAAAATTGAGGCGGACGAATGGGCAAATGTCTGGGCAGAAAAATTCAAAAAAATAGTAGGAAAATAATAAAAATCTATTATTTTCAAAACTTTTAGCCTTGCTTCGTGTTAAAATTAACCTATGACTAAAAAATTTTATATAACTGCTGCCATTCCCTATGTTAATGCTAAGCCTCATATTGGCCATGCACAGGAATTTGTCCTTACCGATGTAGTTGCAAGACTACATAGGTTATTGGGTGAAGACACAATTTCATTATCTGGTGGGGATGAAAACGCACTTAAAAATGTTCAGGCCGCGGAAGCTAATAATAAACCTGTACAAGAATTTGTTAATGAAAACACAAAATCTTTTTATGACCTATCAGTTAAGCTTAATTCGAAATTTGATATATGGCAGAAAGGCAGTGACCAAAAAAACCATTATCCTTCTGTCCAAAAACTCTGGAATCTATGTCTTAAAAACGGAGATATCTATAAGGAAAAATATGAAGGTCTTTATTGCGTAGGTTGTGAGGCTTATTACTCAAGAAACGAACTTGACTTAAATGGAGAATGTTTTGAACATCCGGGCAAACAATTACAAAGAGTTTCAGAAGAAAATTACTTTTTCAAACTTTCAAAGTATCAAAACCAACTAATTAAATTAATAGAAACCGATGAATTAAAAATTGTACCAGCAATTAGAAAAAACGAAATTCTTTCTTTCCTAAAAGATCCCCTTAAAGACATTAGTATTTCAAGATCAAACGAACGAGCAAAAAATTGGGGAGTTCCCGTTCCCGGCGACTCAACACAACGAATATATGTTTGGTTTGATGCTTTAAATATTTATCAAAGTGGCATTGGATTTGGTTGGAATAACAAAAAATATAATAAATATTGGCCTGCCGATATCCATGTTATCGGAAAAGGAATAAATAGGTTCCATTCAATTTATTGGCCAGCATTTTTGCTTTCTGCCGGTATTCCCCTTCCAAAATCAATTTTTGTTCATGGGTATCTTACAATTAACGGACAAAAAATTTCAAAAACAGTAGGAAATGTAATTGACCCGATTCCATTAATAGAAAGGTTCGGAGCAGATCCCATCAGGTATTATCTACTTGCAAAAGTGTCTACGATTTCAGATGGAGATTTTTCAGAAGAGAAATTAAAAGACTCCTACAATTCAGAACTTGCCAACGGACTTGGCAATTTGGTTGCCAGAATTTCAAAACTTTCTGAAGTAAATAATTTTGAATTTGAATTAAAAGAACATAATTATGAAATAGGAAAAGAATTAATTTCCTCGATCAATGAATTCAGACTTGATGAAGCAATTAATAGAATATTTTTAAATTACAAAAATATCGATAGAGAAATAAATCAGAAGGAACCTTGGAAACTTACAGGTCAAGAACTCAAAGATACTCTTGTGCCATGGATCGAAAAGATCAGGTCAACAATAAAAGAATTAAAAATATTCTTGCCTGAAACAGCAGATAAACTTGAAAAACAATTTTTAACCGAAAAAATAAGATCCGCCAAACCTTTATTTCCCCGAATTTAATTAATGTTTAAAAAATTTATTTTAAAACACGAAAAATTGGTCCTTAGATTATTGGAAATTCTTCCGGGATTTGTATCTTGGAACATAATACTTTTCCCATATTGGGGAATTATTTTAATTCCCAATGTGGTTGCTTATTTTATTTTAATTTTTAACATCTATTGGTTTTACCAATCATTTCAACTCGCAATCGCAGGATTAATATCGCATTTAAGAATCCAAGCTTCTATGAACTATGATTGGTTAAATGATTTAAAATCTTTCCCTGATTGGAAAAAAGTTCACCATATAATAATAATTCCCACTTTTAAAGAACCCTTATACATTTTGGAAAGAACAATTGCCTCACTTAACAAGCAAGAACTACCTCTTAACCAAATAACTATTTGTCTTGCTATGGAAAAAAATGAAGAAGAAAAAATAAGAAAATCAAAAGCCAAAGAAATTAAAAGCAAATTTGAATCAAAATTTGCGAACATAATTGTTACAACCCACAAATTAATTTTGGGTGAGGTTGCAGGAAAATCGTCAAATGAAAAATTTGCAGCTATAGAAGTAAAAAAAGAATTAGTAGATAAAAGAAAAATGGACATTAATTACATCGTTGTTACAAGTTGTGATGCCGATCATAAATTCCATCCTAAACATTTTTCGTACCTTACTTTTAAGTTTTTAGATAATCCAAATAGATACAAAAATTTTTGGCAACCTGCAGTCATGTTTTATAACAACATTTGGGAAGTACCAGCCATAACAAGAGTCCCAAATACATTAGGATCTGTTTGGAACCTTGCCCAACTTGCAAGAAAAGATAGGCTTATTAATGCCCAAAATTACTCACTTTCTTTAAAACTTCTAGATCAAATAGGATATTGGGATGCGGATAAGATTCCTGAAGATTGGGGAATATTCTTTAAGGCTTTTTATAAAACAAAGGGAGGAATTGAAGTTGAACCAATATATCTACCCCTTTTTGCAGATGCTGCACAATCTACATCTTTTTGGAAAACTATTGTAAATCAATATGAACAATTCAAACGTTGGGCATGGGGAGTATCCGATGATCCATGGATTATTAAAAACTATTTTTTAACAGAAGGTATTCCCTTCTGGGAAAAAACATTAAGATTAACCTGGGTTATCTGGTCACATTTTTCCTGGCCCATTAACTGGTTTTTGATTACAATCGGCCTTACCCTTCCGACACTGCTTAACCCAGCATTTGCAAGAACTGCACTTGGCTATACCGTACCGAAAGTTTCATCATTTCTTCTTACCATTGCTTTGGCATTTTTAGTAATAACAATTGTTATCGATAGTTTTTATAAACCTAAAAAATCTGAACATTTACCAAAATGGAGAATCATTCTTTCCCCACTTGAATTTGTTCTTATGCCAATTGCTGGTTTTATTTTCGCTGCACTTCCGGGGCTAGATGCTCACACAAGGCTAATGCTTGGAAAATACATAGAATATAAAGTTACCGAAAAAGTTTAAATACTTCTATAGAATTCTATCGTTTTTTGAAGACCTTCATCGACACTTATTTTTGGTTCCCAATTTAGAATTTCTTTAGCTTTCGAAATATCGGGGCATCTTCTGGAAGGATCATCTTCTGGCAAATCTGTAAATATTATTTCAGAATTTGATTCTGTCATTTTTTTAATTTTTTCTGCTAAATCAATCATTTTATACTCTTCGGGGTTACCTAAGTTAAATATTTCTCCTGCGGTATTGGGGGTAAACATTGCTTTAAAAATACCTTGAACCATATCTGTTACAAAACAAAAAGATCTTGTCTGACTACCGTCTCCATAAATAGTTAGGGGTTGTCCCGATATAGCCTGATTTATAAAATTTGAAACAACTCTCCCATCATCTTTTCTCATTCTCGGTCCGTACGTATTAAAAATTCTGACAATTCTTGCATCTAAGGAAAACTTCTTTATATAGATATAAACCAATGTTTCGGCAAAACGTTTGCTTTCGTCATAACAACTTCTGGGCCCAAACGAATTTACGTTTCCCCTATAAGTTTCTTTTTGGGGATGTTCTTTAGGTTCTCCATAAATCTCGGATGTTGAAGCCATTAAAAACTTTGAATTTTTATCTTTTGCCAATTTTAATAAGTTTAAAGTACCGTATGAATTAACCAAGACAGTTTCTTCTGAAAAATTTTGATAGTCTACTGGTGAAGCAGGAGATGCAAGATGAAAAATATAATTGACTTCAGGAATATCTAATTTCCCATTTATCAAATCTACATTTAAAAACTTAAAATTGGGATTTTGCTCCAAGGATTTTATATTACTTTTGAGTCCCGTAATAAGGTTGTCCAAACAATAAACAAAATATCCCTTTTCCAAAAGATATTCACAAAGATGACTCCCAATAAAACCTGCACCACCTGCAACCAATACTTTTTCCATAAATTTTTCTTATTGTATTATATACGTAAAATTATCTCTTGTGCTAAACTAAAAATATGCTTAATAAAGCTTTAACTAAGCTTAAACTTCCGAATTGGATCTGCATTTTTTTATTTACAATTCTTTTGTTAAGAATTCCTTCTTTTTTTGAACCGTATTACTACGGAGATGAAATGATTTATCTAGCACTTGGGCAAGGAATAAGACAGGGAATTCCTCTTTATAAAGGTATTTATGATAATAAGCCTCCGCTTCTTTACATCACTGCTTCCCTAGCCGGAAACCTTTTTTGGTTTAAAATATTACTAGCAAGCGCCAATATTCTTTCGATTTATCTTTTCTGGAAACTTTCAGAGATACTTTTTCCAAAAAATAAACTGCTTCATAAAATATCAACAATAATTTTTGGTCTTTTAACAACTCTTCCTCTTTTGGAAGGAAACATTGCCAATGCAGAGATTTTTATGGTTGCTCCGATTATCGCGGGACTAATAATAATTTTTTCCAAGAAAGAAAGTTTTAAGAACCTATTTATCGCAGGGTCATTATTTTCCATTGCAGCTCTTTATAAAATGCCTGCCATGTTTGATTTCCCGGCAATAATTTTATTTTTCCTTTTTTACTCAATCGGAACAAAAAAGACTTTTGTGGAGTTTATAAAAAAGACAGCTTTTCTTGTTTTAGGCTTTATTACTCCCATTTTAATTAGCTTTATTTGGTTTTATATTCAAGGATCCTTAAAAGATTATCTGGGGGCAGCGTATCTACAAAATATCGGCTACCTTTCAAGTTGGAGACCGTCTGATACCCAAAAACCTTTTCTTCAAAGAAACTTACCGTTAATAATAAGGGGTTTAATTGTTTTAGCCACTTCTTTGGTTGTCTATTTGAAAAGGAAAAAACTTTCAAAAAGTTTTGTTTTTATTGTCCTTTGGATTATTTTTAGTCTTTTTGGTGCAACTCTTTCCGAAAGACCGTATTCACATTATTTAATTCAGGCTGTTCCAGCAATGAGTTTGCTTTTGGGTATCCTTTTTACTGACAATTCGATTGAACAATCTCTGGCGATAATTCCGCTTACTATTTCTTTTTTTGTCCCTTTATATTACAAGTATTATCACTACCCAACTTTGTCATATTACACTCGTTTTATTAAGTTTAGTTTTGGTCTTACTTCCAAAAAGGATTATCTTTACAGTTTTGATAAAAACGTTGTTAGAAACTACAATATTTCAAACTTTTTAGCTTCCTCTATGGGAAAGAAAGAAAAAGTATTAATAGTAGGAGATTCTGCAACAATATATGCTCTTTCCAAAAAAACTCCACCAATTAAGTTTGTTGCGGACTATCATATTAATGATTATTCCAGTCTCAAAAAAGAAGTGGATAATTTTCTACCAAACCTACCCAAGTTTATAGTAATACTTCCTCAAAAAATGAATTTAACTCCACTAATACCTGTGATAAGACAAAACTATATTCTTATTTCAGAAATAGACGGTGCTGAAATTTGGAAAATTTCTTCACTAAACAAATAGTTTACCCTAAGAAATAAAAATAAGGTAAAATCTTAACCTATGAAACAAAAAAATTGGTTAAACAAACTTTCTTACCAAAAAAGTATTGAAAACACTAAAGTTCCTTTTAGTAAACAAATAATTATTTTTTTGCTGATTAACCTGGCAATGATTTTACTTTTAGGGTTTTCCATTTTAATACTTCCTCCCCAAATTCCACTTTTTTACGGACTACCGGACGGTGATGAACAACTGGCGGAAAACTGGCTCATAACCTTACCCAATTTTATTGCACTTCTTACAGTATTTATAAATAGTCTTCTTGCAACAAAAATTAAAGATGAATATATTAAAAAAGTTATTGTTATTACCGGTTTTGTTGTAACTATCTTTGCAATAATTACTGTATTTAAAATACTCTTTCTTGTAGGAAACATCTAAAAATGGAAAATATTCTAAATTTATCTTTATTTCCCGGTCTATTATCTTTTATTCTGGCTTTTTTAATTACTCCTTTAATAATTAAGCTTGCATACAAAATAGGAATTGTTGATAATCCCAAAAAGAATAAGCACCCCAAAGTAATTCATACTTATCCAACTCCAAGAGGAGGAGGAATTGCAATCTATCTTGCCATAATAATCTCTATTCTAGTTTTCCTTCCCATCGATAAACATGTAATTGGGATACTTGTTGGAGCTAGCGTAATTGTAATAATGGGATACCTCGATGACAAATATAATCTAAATCCCTATCTTAGAATCGTTATCGGATTTGTTGCAGCTTTAGCTCCAATCATCTCAGGAATCGGAATATCATATATTTCAAATCCACTTGGAGGAATAATTGATTTATCTAATCCCAGAATAAATTTTTTCCTATTGGGTGAGGAAAGAAGTCTCTGGCTATTATCTGATTTGTTTGCTCTTTTTTGGATTGTATTTATGATGAACATCTTAAATATGGGTGCAAAGGGAGTTGACGGACAGCTTTCCGGAGTTGTAGCTATTTCTTCAATAACCATAGCCCTTCTTTCGCTAAAATATTCTGCAGATATTACCCAATGGCCAATAATTATACTTGCCTCAATTTCTGCCGGAGCATTCTTGGGATTTTTACCTTGGCACTTTTATCCTCAAAAAATTATGCCTTCATACGGAGGAGCTACTTTGGCAGGATACTTATTGGCTGTTCTTTCAATCCTTTCAACTACCAAAGTTGGAACTTTAATTGTTGTTCTAAGCGTCCCATTAATAGATACCGGCTATACAATATTAAGAAGAATTCTTTCAGGAAAATCTCCTGTTTGGGGTGATAGAGGCCATCTTCACCATAGGCTTTTGGATTTAGGATGGGGTAAAAAGAAAGTAGCTATCTTTTATTGGATAATAACAGCGCTACTTGGAATTTTATCCTTATATTTGAACACTAAGTCCAAAATCTATACAATTATCGGGATAGTAATTCTCTTGGGAGGAATAATATTATGGCTGACCTATCGACCAAAGTCGCAAAACTCAAAACAAAGCTAGAAAACATTCTTCCTTTTCTGATTGTTGCCAGACCTATTCATTGGATTAAAAACCTAACAATATTTACTCCACTCGTTTTTACAGGGACACTTCTTATAGAAAGCTATTTTAGTAAGGTACTTCTTGCCTTTATTGCTTTTTGCTTCGCAACATCTGCAACTTATGTTTTTAATGACATTATTGATGCACCAAAAGACAGATTACACCCGATAAAGAAAAATAGGCCAGTAGCTTCAGGAAAAATAAGTATTTCCATGGCTTTCTTGGAAAGTACAACTCTTGCCTGCATTGCAGCAATTCTTGCAGAGAGCATTAATCATCTGTTTTTCTTCATGGTAGTTGCTTACTTAGTTATGCAAGCTTTATATAGTCTGGTTCTTAAAAATTTGGCAATTGTTGATATTTTAGTAATTGCCGCCGGATTTGTTTTTAGAATTTATGCAGGTGCATTTGTAATAAATGCACATTTGTCTGTTTGGTTCTTACTTTGTGTTATTTCTGTTGCATTGTTTCTAGCATCCGGAAAAAGAAGATCCGAGCTTGGAATAATTAATGCCAATGAAGGAGTAACCAGAAAAAGTCTTTCCAAATATTCCAAAACTCTTCTTGATTCATATGTAACAATGTTCGGAAATGCAGCCTGGATGAGTTGGGCATTATTTACTTTCTTTGAATCTCCAAGAGCTGCTCTTCCTTTATGGATTTTCCTGGCTGAAATATCAAAAACAACAACCATAAATAAACTTTTGATGATCACAATACCTTTAACAATCTTTGGAATAATGAGATATGAGAGTTTGATTTTTGAAGATAGAAGTGAATCTCCAGAAAAGGTTCTTCTAACAGATAAGTCCTTAATTGCATCGGTTGCTATCTGGATTCTAATAATTATCTGGATCTTTTATGGAGGTGTTGCTAATATCGTCTAGCTTATTCTTCAACCTTTGTTGAATATTCGTTTGAAACCCAACCTTCTTTTCCTTCTTCATACTCAATCTTATACCAACCGGTGGTTTTATCCTCTTCCGAAAGGGGAAAAATACTTCCTGAAGAGACCCTTGCAACTTCTAAAGAAGAGGTTGAAGGATCCTTTCTAACTCTTAAGAAATTATTGGGAGTTTGGGATATTTTAATCTTAACAATTTTTAAATTCTCCTCACTCGGAACCGGAGAAGGTTCTTGACTTTCTTCGCTTACTGCAAGCTTGACAACAACTGTCAATTTGTAACCTTTATAAGCATTAATAGTTAAGCTTCTTTCTTTATAACCGTTTGCAGAGATAACCAATTTATGTTCTCCTGGCATAATCGAATTAATCTTATAAGGAGCAAAACCTCTTACTTGACCATCAATAGATATTTCTGCAGCGTTCGGAATTGAGACTATGGAAACACTCGCATCTTTTCCGCCTATTTTGTCGAAAGAATCAATTTCTCCGGCTGACTTTTCCTCAGATTCTGCAAATTCTCGTCTTATTACTGTTCTTATGTTTGAGACAAGATTTACTTTTGTCTCAAAAACAACGAAACTTGAGTCTTGAGGAATAAGCTTTACGGTAATTTCTCCTGGGTTTTGGATAGATTCATAGGGGGTTGTACCTACCATATTTCCGTTTATATACACATCAGATACCGGGACTGTATCTACAAAGATTCCAGCACCCTTGGGCTTAAAGTAGCCTATTAAATAAAACGAAAAAAGGATGACTAAAGTTATTATCAAAAGAACTAGAATAATCTTTCCAAATTTACTCATGATGAGTTGAAGTTTAACAAAATTTGAAAGTGTTGACAATTTTATTCATTTTAATAAATATAAACTTGGTAAAATCTATCATCTGTTTTCTTTTATATCCCCAATAAGTTAAAATAGCTTTAATAATTGGCCGGATGGCGAAGAGGAAACGCTGCGGTCTGCAAAACCGCGATGCGAGGGTTCGATTCCCTCTCCGGCCTCTAAACTTGACTTTTTGAAGTTTCATAGTATAAAATTGCATCTCTCGCTAACAAGCGAGATTTTTGTTTTTTGAGGCTATTTAGCCTTAGAAGACTGACTAAATATAAGCCTAAAAACCTTAATTTAGTCTTAATTCCCAATAAGCCCATAAGGCTTAAAAAGGAGCCGTTGTTCCAGCGGAAACAATGGGACAATATGAAAAAAATAACCATACATATGCCCAAATACCGTCTAGATCTTAGGATCATAAAAAGACGGGAAAAAACTATGGCAGAGCCCCTTTTGCCATCTATCTCAGACATTAAAAAAACAAAATCTGGGAATAAAATATCAAGATTTTTTAGGCACATTTTTGAACACAAAAAGATTCAAAGAATCTTTGGTGCCAATATTGCCCTAATGGTTCTTGCAACCTCTTTTATGCCTCAGGATACCCTTGGTACTGAACAGGAAATAGAAACCCCTGTTATTTCTGAAACTGCAATTTCTCTTAATACAGAAAGGGGAGTTCAATATCCGGTTGGAGACATAAGAATTACCCAAGGCTATAAAGTATTCCACCCTGGTATAGATTTGGATGGTATAACCGGTGATCCCATTAAACCCATTAAGGCTGGTTTTGTTGAGGCTATTTCAAGATCAAAATATGCCTATGGAAATGCAATTATTATTAATCACGGAAACCAGTTAACCTCCCTTTATGCCCACCTTTCAAAAATTGAAGTAACCGAAGGACAGGAAGTTACAATTAATACCGAGATTGGTGAAATGGGCGCAACGGGTAGATCTTTCGGAGATCATTTGCATTTGGAAATAAGAGACCATGGGGTAGCCATAAATCCTACTTCAGTACTTCCATATCCAAAATACTAAGAAGTTATCCTAGTCTAAATTATTTATTCAGTATTTATTACTACCGATACAAGTCATCCTATAGGTTGACTTCTACCCAATTTAAGCTATATAATTGCCTCAATTTTCTGATCAAAAGCCAGTAAAAATGCTGTTGGTTTTTTTGAGAAAGAAAAAATTAAAAAACTGTACTTTAAAAAGGAGAAAAATGGGTACTAAGATTACAATTACAACTAGTGATTTAAAATATGTTCAGCTGTTTACTCAGATCCTTGAATTATTCGATAAGTTGGGATTTGAAGTAATCTCCCTGTTTGCTGAACCGGAAAAGCCAGGAATCAGAAATGATAATGTCACAATACAATATAAATTAAAAAAAAGCTAAAATTCAAAAAAGTACAATATAAACAAAAAACTCTCCGATAGGAAAATAACATTTAAGTTATATAGTTATTTTTTCAGTAAGAGAGTTTTTTATTGGTAAAAAACTGTTTTAGATTGAAGTAAAAACTTATTTAATAGTTGTTTAATAATCCATGCCCGGGTTTGGCATCTGAGGCATATTTTCTTTCTTTTCCGGAATATCAGTTACTAACCCTTCTGTAGTCAAAACCATCATTGCAACTGAGGCCGCGTTTTGGAGTGCGCTTCTGGAAACCTTTACTGGATCTAAAATTCCAAACTTTGTCATTGAACCAAATTCACCTGTTAATGCATTAAATCCAAAGTCGCTATCTTTTGTATCGGTAATTTTTCTTAATACATATCCGTCGTCTTCTCCTGCATTTTTAGCAAGCCATCTTGTTGGCTGTTCAAGAGCTTCTTTTACTATCTCTATACCAATTTTTTCATCCTCAGAATCACCCTTTAGCGAATTTAATACTTTTTTGGCTTTCAAGAAGGCAACTCCGCCACCAGGAAGAATTCCTTCCTCAATTGCAGCCTTTGTTGCTCCAACTGCATCTTTTACTCTTTCTTTCTTTTCATTAAGTTCAATTTCTGTTGCAGCACCCACATTTATTTGGGCAACTCCGCCAGTTAATTTGGCCAATCTTTCCTCTAGTTTTTCCTTATCAAAATCAGAATCGGTTTCTGCGATCTCTCTTCTGATTGAAGTAATTCTTGCCTCAATTTTAGACTTTTGACCCTTTCCGCCAATAATCCGAGTATTTTCTTTATCCGACCAAACCTTATCTGCTTTACCCAAATCATCAACTTCGACATTTTCAAATGTTTTACCGGTATCCTCACTAATCACAGTTCCACCTGTCAAAATTGCAATGTCTTCAAGCATCTCTTTCCTTCTGTCACCAAATCCCGGAGCTTTAACTGCCAAAACATTAAATGTCCCTCTCATTTTATTGACAACCAATGTGGCAAGCGCTTCGCCTTCAATTTCGTCAGCAACAATAACTAAATTTTTAGATACTTTTACAAACTTTTCCAAAAAAGGAAGAAGTTCTTGAATAGATGCAATCTTTTTGTCGGTTAATAGAATATAAGCATCATCAATTTCTGCTTCCATTTTTTCTGGGTTAGTAACAAAGTAAGCTGAGGCATATCCTTTATCAAATTCCATACCTTCCTTGTAATCAATATCAATTGTTAAGCCTTTTCCGTCTTCTACTGTGACTACTCTGTCTTCTTTGCCCAAAGCTTCTGCTATTTTTGCTCCAATTTCAGCATCTCCGGCAGAAATTGTTGCAACTTGTGTAATTTCTTCTTTATTTTTAATAGGTTTAGCCATCTTTTTGAGTTCCGTTATAACTTCTGCTACTGCTTTTTCTATTCCTTTTTTGACAACCATAGGATTAGCACCAGCCGTAATATTTTTCATTCCTGCTTGGGTCATACTTTGTGCAAGAAGGGTAGCGGTTGTGGTTCCGTCTCCTGCATTATCATTAGTTTTACTGGCAGCTTCTTTAACCAACTGTGCACCCATATTCTCAAACGGATCTTCCAAATCAATTTCCTTTGCAACAGAAACTCCGTCATGAACTATATTTGGAGCTCCCCATTTCCTGTCTAATGCAATATTTCTTCCTTTTGGACCAAGTGTGGTTACTACTGCCTTGGCAACAGTATCAATTCCTTTTAATAAGGATTGTCTTGCTTCGTCTGAAAATTTAAGTTGTTTTGCCATTTTTTATTTTTCGATAGCTAATATATCATCAAATTTCGAAAAGATATATTCTTTTCCATTGATTTTTACTTCATTTCCACCCCATTTTTTATAAATTACAACGTCGTTTACCTTACATGGGGATTTTTTCTTTGCACCTGTCTCTGTAACTTCATCGTCTCCAACTGCCAATACTTTTGCTTTTTGAGGTTTTTCTCCAACGGAATCCGGTAAATAAATACCTGATTCAGTTTTTGTTTCTGCACTTAGGGGATCCAATAACAAATAACCAGAAGTTGGTTGAAGATTTAATTTTTCTTTTGTTTTCTTTGCTGTCATTTTACCTAAAAAACTGTTAGCAATAACTAACAGTGAGTGCTATTTTACATAGCAATACAAAGCTTTGTCAAGTAGAAAATTGGTATTAATATAAAATATATACTATGGGTTTATCTTAATAATTGAACCAACTTCATTAACGTATTATTAGATCTGTCTATAGGATGAAATATCGCTCTATTTTTACTAACCACTTCCCTAGTTCTTTTATTATTCATGTATATTTTTTGGATTTTAAATAAAAATAATTCAAAACTCTTTTCTAAAAGGTTTAACTTCGTATATTTTATTCTTTTTAATTTCTTAATCTTTACTGCACTCGGCCAATAATCTTTTATCCAAATATTTTTGTTAAGAAGGTTTTGGTAAGTATTATCTTTATCAAAAATCGGTATGATTTGTGCAATTTCATGAGCCGTATAAAAGTTCCTGTCAGGCGAAGGCCATGAGAGATTTGACTCATCAAGCCAGATATTTATACAAAGCTTGTTTTTTTCTTCTTTTTCTTTAAATCTTCTGACTTTAAATCCGAAAACAGTTAAAGAAAGTAAAGAAATAAATCTTGTTGACCAAAGCTTACCCTTTTTGGTTACTATCATTAAATCGATATCCGAATCCCCTTTTGCATTAAGCATGGACAAAGATCCTGTAACGGCTATCATTTCTATTGAAGGAATAATACTTAGAAACTTTGCTGCTTTTTTGGCAAGTATTATCTTTTTTAAAGAAATATTTTTTCTAAATACTCTTGAATAGACAAAATTTTTATTTTTTTTCAGAAAATAATATCCGTCAAGATACCCGTAATCAATTTTGCCGATTTTGTATCCTTTTATCTTCTTTCCGGGTTGCCATTTAATTAGTTCAAAATTTGTTAAGGGAAAACTAAATATCTGGTGGTATATGAGAGAAAATATATTTTCGGAAGTTAATACTACTTTACTAATTTTCATTGACTCATTAAACCATATTGAGTCAAGACTTGGCCAACCCCGGAGGAAACTGTACCCAATACCTCAACTGCCGTTTCTCCTTTATTTACAGCAGTTATGGCATCCTCAAAATATTTTGACATTAAAGTATTAATTCCGGTTGGTCCGTCCCATGTTCTACTGTATAAATACCAACTCTTTGCATTTGGAGCATCAGCAACAATAACGCCAACAATCGGATCGTTTGTTAAAAGATTGGCCATATCTACTCTTGGGTATGGTTCTCCAAACAATCTTACTTTGGAAGCATTTTGGTAAAATTTTTGTAAACTTTCTTTTGTTGAAAGGAATTTCAAGAAGTTCCATGCCTCCGACTTATTTTTACTTTTTACCCAAACACCTTCTGCCCAATAACTGGCATAACTAGTTCCCGCCTCAGATGAAGATACTTTAGGTAGTTGCGGGATATTAATGGCTCTAATTTTAAGGTTTGGACTTTGTTTTAATATTTCAAAAATTCTCCAGCTTGGACCAAAATACATAGCAAGTTTCCCTGCAGCAAAAGCAGTTGTCGAAGCTGGTTGTGTTTCGTCCCAAACACCGTCTTCTTTAGAAAAAAGTGTAAAAAATGTCAAAGCGTTTTCAGCCAATTTTCCACTGGGCTTTGATAGATCTACTCCATTTTGAAGCATCATTAAAGCAAGGATCTCCTGCCAATGATCTACATTTTCCACTCTTCCTAAAGCAATACCCGCTTGAGTGATTGTTCCGTTTTCGTCTTTGACTGTAAGTTCTCTTGCTACTTGTCTTAAATCGTTCCAATTTTTTGGCGGAGTTTTTCCTGCAGCATTAAAAATATCCTCGTTAATAAAAAGTGAAATTGCATCATATTCCAAAGGTATTCCGACAATTCCGGTTTCGCTAGTTAAATCAGATAAGGCAACAGGATAAAAAGTTTGGGCAAATTCACTTGCGCTCATTACTGATGGGGGCAAATAGTCCAAATCTTTTTTAAACATGGGAACCCATGAATTATGAAATCTAAAAATATCCGGCGCATTTCCATTTTTAATTGCGGTCAACAGTCTATCCTTATAATCCTGTCTTGATTGCATCATATATTTAATCTTTACATTGGGATATTTAGATTCATATTCGGCAATTAAGGGTTGAATAATACCGGAATCCTCCCAGAGGCCCCAATAAACGATTTCTGTTTCTTTGGAAGTTTTATTACTGCCAAGTTTCTTGTAAACAAAGAATGCTCCCGCCAACAATAAAAGAATACTAATTATAATAATCAAAAAAGTCGGAAACTTTTTTGGTGAAGAATTTGCTGTAACCGTGTTTCCTCCTAAAGAATCAGGTGAACTTACTTGATTTGGTGAATTTACACTCCCCTGAATAACTGGCTCTTGTACTGCGTTTTCCTGGCCTAGAGGTTGATTTGTAATATTATCCATACCTATATAAATGTTATCATACAAAGAAAGCTTATGTTTCTAAAATCTATTAGAAAAATCTATAAAAAACATTATAAATTATTATTAGTTCCTTTAGTATTGTTTCTTGTATTAACAGCATTAATAACCCTTTTGCAGGTGAAGTCCTTTGGCAAAATTAATCCGGGAATTAAAATTGCCGGGATTGACCTTTCCGATAAAACAAAATATGAGGCTTTTTTACTATTGTCTAAAAATATAAGTTCGCCTGAAAGTATTTCTCTTATTCATAAAGATAAAAAGTATGAAATTAAACTAAAAAACCTTGGTTTTTCGTACGATTTAGATAAATCAATCGACAAAGTATATTTACTTACAAGAACAGGTAATTTTTTTTATGATTTATCACAAAAGATATCCTTATTAACTAAAAGTAAAAACTTCGGACTCGAAATTTCTTTAGACGAAAAATCATTTCTTGAAGAAATCACTAAAGTAGCCAATGACATTGAAATTAAATCCGTCAAACCTGGCGTTACTATAAATAATAATGCAGTAGAAGTCTACGAAGGAAAAAAAGGACAAACAATTGATTTACTTACTTTAAGAGCAAATATCGGTAAACAATTATCATTTAATGAAAAGGGTGAAATTGAGATACCGCTTCAGGAAGAAGGCACCATACTTAATAAAATAGAGATCGAAAAGGTTAGGCAAAGAGCTACTAAACTAATTGGGAAAAGCATCTATCTATCCTTCAACGACAGTTCGTTTACCATAAACGATAAAGATATTATTAGCTTTATTGATCCGAAAAAAGAGTATTATGACGAAATAATTTTGGAGAAAATAACAGAAATATCTTCAAAAATTAATAGAGATCCACAAAATTCAGTTTTTGTGTTCGAAGGAACAACTGTAAAAGAATTTAAGCCTTCTCTTGATGGCTACGAGGTAAACATTGATTCGCTTAAAAATAAGATTATTGGAAATATCAGAACTCTGGAACAGGGAGAAACGTTGACGGTTAATTTGGATATTCCGGTAACAATTACAAAACCAAATATTCAAAATAAAGATGTTAATAACCTTGGAATTGAAACACTTTTGGGAAAAGGCATTTCCACATTTAACGGTTCAATTACAAATAGGATTTATAATATCGGCCACGCTTCAAGTAAATTTAAAGGGATATTGATAGCTCCAGGAGAAAGATTTTCTTTTAACAAAACATTGGGAGATGTTTCCAAAGAAACCGGATATAAACAAGCTTACATAATAAAAGAAGGTAAAACTATTCTCGGTGACGGCGGAGGTGTATGCCAGGTTTCAACAACTCTTTTTAGAGCAGCCTTAAATGCAGGTCTTCCGATTTTGGAAAGACAGGCTCATGCATATAGAGTAAGTTACTATGAACAAGACTCCCCACCCGGTCTTGATGCCACAGTTTTTGAACCTCACCCTGATTTGGTTTTTGAGAATAATACACCGAATTATTTATTGATTCAGTCTATCTATAACGAGAAGGCCAGAACTTTGGTTTTTGAAATATACGGAACAAGCGACGGAAGAATATCTAAAGTAACAAAACCAGTAATAACAAGTTCCACTCCCCCTCCTGAAGATTTATACCAAGATGATCCGACTTTGTCTCTCGGTACTGTTAAACAAATCGAGCATAAAGCCTGGGGAGCAAAAGTCAGATTTGATTACGAAGTAACAAAAAACGGAGAGATAATTTTTAAAAAGACTTTTTATTCGAATTATCAACCTTGGCAGGCAGTTTATCTAAGAGGTACAATGCCTGTTTCACAATAAATATATGCGAATACTTGGAATCGAAACCAGTTGTGATGAGACTTCTGCATCCATTGTAGAAAACGGAACAAAAATTATTACTAATGTTATCTATTCTTCACAAAAGATACATGCCAAAACAGGGGGTATAATTCCCGAAGATGCCGCCCGTCAACAAACTACAAGTATTATTCCTGTTTTAAAAAGTGCAATAGAAAATCAAAGCTTCAATGCTATTGCCGTTACAGTTGGGCCTGGGCTAATAGGCAGTCTTCTTGTTGGCGTAGAAACTGCAAAAACTTTAGCTTTTTCTTACGAAAAACCAATAATTCCTGTTAATCATATGGTTGCACATTTGTATGCCAACTTTATTAATAAAACTAAATTGCCAGAGTTTCCTTCAGTCTCCTTAATTGTTTCAGGAGGACATACAGATTTGGTTTTAATGAAAAACCATAACTCATTTAAATATTTGGGAGGCACAAGAGACGATGCTGCGGGAGAAGCATTTGATAAGGTTGCAAGACTTTTAAAGCTTCCCTATCCGGGAGGTCCCTCTATATCAAAAATGGCAGAAAAATATAAATTAGATAAGTTGACACTATTTCCGAGACCGATGATTAATGATGATAATTTTGAATTTAGTTTTTCAGGACTTAAAACTGCTGTTTTAAAAGAAACTAAAGAAAAGGAAATTACTGAAGAACTTCAAATTAAATACTCCGCTGAAGTTCAGGAGGCAATTGTTGATGTACTTATTAAAAAAACCCTTCTTTCTGTTGAGAAATATAAACCAAGATCATTAATGCTTGCAGGTGGAGTATCAGCAAATCAAAGATTAAGGCTCAAGCTTACAAAGATCTTTAATGAAAAATTCAATAATGTTAATCTTTATCTTCCTGAGCCAAAACTTTCTACAGATAATGCTGCGGTTGTAGCCTCAGCTGCTTTTTTTAATAAGAAGTTCGTATCTTGGAAAAAGATTAATGTTAACCCAGAGCTAACAATTATGGATAAGGTTTAGTATAATTTAAAGCCAGAAAAACCTTTTATGGACAAATCATATAATCATAACGAGTTTGAAAAAGATATTTACAATCTTTGGGAAAAAGAAAACAGTTTTACTCCTAAAATCGATCCAAAGAAAAAACCGTTTTGTATAATAATGCCTCCTCCAAATGCGAATGAGAACTTACATGTTGGTCATGCCAGATATATAACAATTGAGGATATTCTTACTAGGTATTTTAGAATGAAAGGATACCCCACTCTTTGGTTACCCGGAGCCGATCATGCAGGAATTGAAACTCAGTATGTATTTGAGAAGAAACTCAAAGAACAAGGTAAATCAAGATTCCAGTTTGATCACGATACTTTATACAAAATGATCTGGGATTACGTAGAAGAAAATAAGGTAAAAATGGAAGATCAACTTAAAAAATTGGGTTCATCCTGCGACTGGAGCAGAAACGCTTTTACACTTAATCCTAAAATTATAAAAATTGTATATAAAACATTTAAAAAACTTTACGATGATGATCTTATATATAGAGGAGAAAGAATCGTAAATTACTGCACAAAATGCGGAACTGCTTATTCGCAATTGGAAGTTGATTCTGTCGAACAGGAAGACAATTTATATTATCTAAATTACGGAACTATAAAAATTGCGACAACAAGACCGGAAACTATATTTGCAGATGTTGCGGTTGCCGTTAATCCGAAAGATAAAAGGTATGTTAATTTAATTGGAAAACTTGCAACCATACCTTTAACAGGAAGAAAAATCCCAATCATTTCCGATTCTTTGGTTGATAAAGAATTTGGAACAGGGGCTCTTAAAATTACTCCTGCTCACGATCCGACTGATTTTGAGATAGGTCTAAAAAATAATCTTTCTCCAATAAGTGTTATTGATGATAACGGAAGAATTATTAATTCTCCTGAAAAATATGTCGGTCTAAAAATTAATGAAGCAAGAGAGGAAGTTATTACAGATTTAGAAAAACTAAATTTGATTGTCAAAATTGAAAAAATTAAACATGTTGTGGGAGTTTGTTATAAAGATAAAAGTGTCATCGAACCAAAAATTTCTAAACAGTGGTTTATTAAAATCAAATCATTATCAAAAAATGCGCTAAACGCAATTACTGATAAAAAAGTTAGATTTGCAAACACAAGATACGAAAAAGTTGCTAAACATTGGCTTAAAAACTTAAAAGACTGGAATATATCAAGACAAATTGTCTGGGGTATCAGAATCCCCGCCTTTAGATGTAATAAATGTTTAGAATGGACAATTACCGAAGGAGAAACACCTAAACAATGTCAGTTTTGTAATAATGATTCGTTTACACAAGATGTTGATACTTTTGATACTTGGTTTTCTTCTTCCCAATGGCCATTTGCAACTTTAAAAATTAAAAAGGGAGACTTTGAATATTTTTATCCGACAACTCTTATGGAAACCGGATATGATATTATCCCCTTCTGGGTAATAAGAATGATTATGATGGGTATTTACGTAACAGGTGATGTACCTTTTAGAAATGTAATCATTCACGGATTGGTTAGAGATAAATTCGGACAAAAAATAAGTAAGTCCAAAGGAAACGTTGTTAACCCACTTGAGATGACTGAGAAATACGGATCTGATGCTTTAAGAATGAGCATGGTTTGGGGCGCTTTAATTGAAAACGACATCTCTCTTTCAGAGGAAAATATTAAGGGCCAAAGGAACTTTGCAAATAAAGTCTGGAATATTTCAAGATTTATTCTTGATAATAATCAAGCTGCCAAGTCTGCAAAAACAAACGAAGACGATAAATGGATAAGAAAAGAATTGATAAAAACCATAGGAAAAGTAACCACCTTAATTGAAAAATACAAATTAAGCGAAGCTTCATATGAAATTTATGATTTTATTTGGCATAAATTCGCAGATATATATTTAGAAAAAGTAAAAGACAGAAAATACGAGGCTTCAAAGACATTAAACTATGTTTTAAAGTCTTCTTTAAAATTACTTCATCCTTTTATGCCGTTTGTTACTGAAAAGATATGGCAAATTGGTTTTTATAAAGAAGAAAAAACATTATTAATAAATTCCTCTTGGCCAAAATAATTGCTTGTAATCACTTCTAAAAATCTTCATAATTAACTAAATTTCTGCCTATGCCTAAAAAGGAATTCAACAAGAACGTAATAAGATTAATACAAATACTCTTCATTATTATTATTTTTAGCTTAACAACTTTAAATTTTGAAAAAATTAATAATGCAGAAAAAGTATTAGGAACAACAGTTGATTTAGAAGAAACAATTGATCAAAAAATATCATACTTAGAAGGTGTTGTAAGCAAAAACTTAGACTATTTTGATGCGAATGTGGAATTATCAAAACTATATTTAGAAAAGTCCGACAAAGAGAATGCAATAGTTTATTTTAATAATGCAAAAAGCATCAACCCAAATTCTTCTGAAATACTAATTTTGGAAAAATTAATTTATTAATTAAGAATTAATTTTCTTCTTTTTTAACTTCTCCCTCTTCTGAAGCAACTGGTGCTTCTCCTTGAGCTTCTGTTGTTTCTGGAGATACTCCCTCTTCGGTAGCTGCAACAGGTGTCTCAACTACTTCTTCTTTTTGAGGAGGTTCTACTTTAACAACAATTGATTCTAAATCAGTTTTGACTTCAACTTTAGCTTTATCAAATTCTAGATCTTTTACAAAGACAGCTTGATCAACTGCTTCAAGCTTGGAAACATCAATTACAAATTTCTCAGGTAAATCGGTTGGCAATGCTTCTACTTCAACTTCGTCAATATATTGAACTACAGTACCCAAACTTTGTTTTTCTGCAGGAGACTCTCCAACCAATTCTACTGATACTTCTGCAGTAACCTTTTCCTTCAAATCAACTTGGTGGAAATCTACATGGATAGGGGTATCAGAAACGGGATGCATTTGTACATTTGCTACAAGTACGGCTCTATTTTCCTTTTCTTTATCGCCTTTTATGTCTAAATTTATAAGTCCGGTTTCCCCTGCTTCTGCAAAAACTTTCTGAAACTCTTCAAGCTTTATAGTTACAGATTTTGACTTAACTTTCTTGCCATAGATATTTGCAGGTATAAACCCTTCTTTTCTAAGTTGTTTAACTTTTCTACCTGTTATTTTTCTGGCTTCAGCATTTAGTGTGTATTTATCCATAGATTTACCAATAAATATGAGGGAAGATATCCCTCGTAAGTAATGTATTATAAACGTAGCTACCGTATCCGGTCAAGGTAAAGAAAGATCCTTCGTTAATATTCATATATTTAGGAAGGTATAAATTAATAGTTAATCTATCCCCCAAAGTGCCAGCCTGCTTTCTAAAGTATGTACCAAGATAGCCACCTGAATATAAATTGAGTTTTTTTGGCAAATTGGTTGACCAACTAAATTCAATTGATTTTTCTTCACCAGGGCCAACATTAATAAGAGCACCCGCTTCTTTATAATTGGGTTTTGAATCTATTTCAGGAACAACTATTTTCTCTTCATCATATTCGAACATCTTAATATCGTTAAAGGTAGATCCTGGTACTCCTAAAGCTCTAACGTACGATTTATATCTGACTTTATCTCCCAAAACAGGATTTGCGTTATTTTTGTAAACAATTATCAAACTGTTAGCTATTTTGTTTTCAGTAAGATAAACGTTTAGTGTGGCCGACCTTTCAATAAAATAGTTTGATTTATTAACTCCGACATTGGCATCTACATATGAAGCGAAATTGTAATAACAATTTCCTATACAATTTTTTATTGCGACTCCCCCATCAAAGTTTGAATATTCAATCTCTTTTTGCACATCTTTATTATGGAAAAATAGTTGTATATGTTTTTCTTCTAATCCTTTAATAAATAATTTTGCAATTTTGTAGTTATCTAGATTCTTAGTTATTACTTCGTTAAGTAAATCCTTTGCTAAAGATGTTAAATAGTTGGACTTTTTCCTGGATCCCGGAAAGAAATTATCTTCAACCTGAGACTGAGTAGTTTCGTATACATTATTTTGATCAATAGTAATATTGTAATCTGTAAGTGTAATTGGTCCCGTTACTTTTAAAAGTTCTTTGATTACTTCTAAGTCTATTGCAAAAACTCCATCAACTTTTTGATCAATTTCTTTTTCCAAAAACCACTCAATTTTACCGGCAGTATTTTCAAAATCCGGATCCCAATTGGAATCTCTCAAATACCAACCCGCTTCACCTAAATATTTTTTAATCGGAAAAGGAGGTTCAACATGCCCTTTAAGTTGCCCGTCTGCAGAATAGACATCCTGAATATTTAGATCTGTTACTCTTCCCCCTTCAATAGTTAGTAAAGCAAAAGACCCAATAAAGCCACCAGTAGGCCTTAACTCCATGTTATTTTGGAAAATAATTAAATATGTCTTTTTAGACTTTGCTCCCAATATTTCATCCAACTGATTTGATATATTCCTTAATGCTAAGAGTGAATCCCTTGCACTTTTAAGCTTGTCAAAAGAAACATATTTATTAAACAAATTTTTTAAAGGAGTCGGTAAACTATTTAAATCTCCCAACAGAAAACCCAAATCTTGATACAGTGAATCAACTTCCAGGTAGACGTCTTTAGTAATATCAGAAACCGAATAAAGATCATTTCCAAACATCTTTTGTGGAATAACATTTAAAGTGTCATATATCTTAAATGTTTTTTCTGCAATTGTATTTGAATCCTTCAACAAACTTGAAGTTAAATACATATATTTATATATGTCATCGACCAGTGGAAGATTTGCATAGAATTCGAAAGTTCTACTTGTCAAATCAGATGAGTATTTTCCAACGTTTAATAATCCTAAAGTTAATGATTTGTTATTTCTGTTTAGAGAGTTAAAAGACAAAAATGAAATTCCCAAAGACAAAAGAAACATTAATACGGGTAAAATAAGTCCCGCAACAAAACTTAGTATTCCAATAATAACTTTGTTTTTAACGGCTTTTGGTTCTTTGGGTTCTTTTACTGCTTTTACTTTTTTAGGTTTAAAGATATTCGCAAGATTTAATTTGGGCTTTCTATATAGTTTTACTTTAGGTAAAACAAATTTTTGCTTTTGAGGCATCTTAGCAATACTCTCAATTTTCTTTTTTGACGTTTTAAAAGTGTGAAACTTAGTCAACCATTCAATTGTTTCACTTAATGAAAAGTTTAAATTATATTGAAAATATTCTGCTATAAAATTACCAACCTGATACCTTTTAACTTCGTAGTATTTAAGATTACTTTGTGAAAAAACTTTGTGTTCTACCAAGTAGTTTAGAATATTATCCGAAGATGTCGCCTCTCCCAAAAGAGCTATTTCGTTAGTTTGAGGGCCAAAGGAAAACAAAACGTCTGTAATATATTTGACTACGTTTTTAGAAAGTATTGGATAAAGAAACGTTATGTCTTTAACAGCAATCCCCTGTCTGAAGTTATTAATAATTTTATAGGGGTAAGAATATTCGTTTAAATTTGGGCCTAAGATATCTCCTATATAAAAATATTCAACATCCATACTTCCATTTGAAATCCTTGTTTTTATTTCGTTTATCTTTTTTACTTCTTCTTGAGAAAATACTTGAAAGGGAAAAAGAACAAACTTCTTTCCCAAAACATTTTTATTTATCTTAATAAGATTTGTAATTTCTTTATTGTTTCTATTTAGATAAGTATCGATAAAAATTGAGTAAGATAAATCATAAATATCTAAGTTGTCTTCTAAAGAAACAATTTTGAAGTTGGTGTTACTCTTTAATATTTTTGTTTTATCGGACCACTCGTTTTTATTTTCCGTAATAACCAAAACATTACAAAAGTTTGATAAAAAATAATTAACAAAAGACAATCCAAGTCCGTCAGGGTCTGCAAATAAATAAATTGTCGGTTTAACTTTTAAATTCTCAAACACATGTTGGGGCATAGATAAATCTATCGTAATTAAATTTCCGCATTTATGCAATTTGCTTTTTAATTTGATTTTTTCTTTTAACGTGGAAATGTTTTGTTTTCAAGTGACACTTAGAATTACAGGATTTATATCAACGTGAAATTTTATCAAGACATTTGTTAACAAGTAGATCGGCCATTTTATTTTTTTCTCGATAGATATGTTTATAATTTATTTTTATTTTAATTTTCTTTTCTAAATTTTTTATAATGTCAAAATATTTTTTTAAGTTTTCGTTTTTAATTTTATAAATACCATTAAGTTGATTTGTTATAAGTAAGGAGTCAAGAAAATAGTTGATACTGTCCACCTGATTTTCTGAAGAATATTTAGTAAGCCAAGTTAACGCGAGTATTACACCGGAATACTCTGCAACATTGTTTGTATTTTTTCCTAAATATTTATTTTGACTGAAAATTATTTTCCCTTCTTTTTCTACAACAAATGCACAGGCGGCAGGACCGGGGTTTCCCCTAGAACCACCATCAGATAATATCAGTAAATCGTTAGACATAGTTATTAGTCTATGAAATATTTTTGTTTAGAGAAAGACCTAAAAATAATGAAACAAGTAAAATGTTTTGTTGCAGAGTTAACCAATAATGATCAAATAAACCGGTTACTAAAATTGCAATAATGATTAATACGTATGCAAATTTATTATTTTGAATTAAATAATTTAAATACTTAATTACAAAATAAAAAGAGATTCCTAGTCCGATAAGCCCTGTTTCAGCTGCTGTTAAAAGATAAATGTTATGAACAGGTTGTAAAAACCAAAAAGGAACCCTTAGGGCTTTTGAGTAAATAATATTACTTATAAAATTATTTAATCCCAAACCGAATAAGGGGTGCTTTGATAATACTTCTCCTGCGATATTTGAAAGCACCAACCTTTCTGAAATTGTTGAAGGAAGAACTTTTAAATCAAACTTTAATAATGAATAAATAACCGGACTTAAGATAGATAAAATATATATCTTTAGAGGTATTAGATAGATAATCTTTTTGTTTTTATATATCTTTAAAACGAATATTAAAATAAGACAAATTATTGCAATAAACGATGATTTGGAATAACAAAGGATTAACAACAAAAATATTATCAAGTTACTTATCAAATTGAGTAACTTTTCTATTTTATTATTCGTTACTTTATTAAATAAATTTGTAAATAAATACACCAACAGCAAATACCCTGCCATTGAATTTGGATGAGAGAAAGTTGAGTAAGGCCTTAGAAGTAGATTGTTAAAAAATGTAATTAATGATGTGCCGGGGGTAGACATGGTAAATGTTCTTTCACCAAAATAATAAAATAGTCCGTTTAGAGTCCCCCCTTTTATTACTTGCATTAATCCGATAGAACCAAAAAATATTACAGACAGAAAAAATGTTGTAATAACCTTTCTTAAATTTATATTGTTATCTTTGGAAATCATTAATGAAAAGAATAATAACTCAAATATCTTAAGCCATTTGATAAACGACAATTCCCAGATAGAAGCAGATAATGTGTTAACTAAAGCAAATAACAGTAATAAGGATACATTAATTAAATTACTTTTATTAAATAGTTTAGTGTCTCTTCTTTTTAAAAAGGTTATTAGTACATAGGCAATAATAAGAAGATCGGTTAAGTATATAGTTATTGCAAGATAATCAATTCTTAATCCGTATACAAACGAGTAGCTTGGCCAAATATGTAAACCGAACTGAGAGGGTAAAAGAAAAACAATTAGATAAATTAAAGAGTTACTTAACTTTTGAAGAATATTTTTCGTAAATTTCACCTATTTCTTTTTAGGTTTAACTAAGATATATCTATTTTCTCCTTCGCCTGTTGACTCTGTTTCAACATCTTTTTTCTCAGATAACGTAATGTGAATTATTCTTCTTTGTGCAGGTGTTAGATTATAAATCGGCTGAGGTTCGTTAGTATCTATTACTCTTTGATATACCTGTTCTGCCATATCTTTTAGCTTTTCTTCTTGTTTCTCTCTCCAATCTCCTACATTTACAAAGATTTTACTATCTCCCAATTCTTCTCTTAATGACATTGCAAGAACTGATTGAAAAGAGTTTATTGTTTCTCCGTGTCTTCCAATTAAAAGTCCTGTTTCGTCATCTGCACTTAAATTTACAGAATATGATCCATCTTTTTCTGAAACTTCAACTTTTGCATTAGAACCCAATAGTTCAATAAGCTTCTCTGCTTTTTCATTAATCTTTGTTTTTAAGTCTTTACTCATTTTTTATTATCCTTGGATGGCAATTTTAGCAAACCCAGCTTAGAAATAAAAGGGGTTAACCCTCCCCAACCTGTTGTCTTATATTGCTGAATTGCCTGAATAACAGAAAATAATAACCAATATATTGCAAGTCCTGATGGAAAATTAAGTCCAAATACTAATGTAAATAATGGAAATGTATAAATCATTGATTGTTGCATGGTTGCCTGCATATCTTCTTCCTGAGTTTTGTTTTTCTTGTTTTGAGTCGGAACTGACTGAGTAATTTTTGCTGAAACAAACTGAAATATTGCAGCCAAAATTAGAACAGGACCGGGAAACTTAAAGGCAATTCCAGGAATAGTAAAAACATCAGGTTTAGTTATATCCATATAAAGAAACTTGGTAGCAACAACGTGTCCTGCCTCAAGTTTTAAAGGTTCGTATAGAAGTTCATTTAATTTGGCAGCAATATCTCCTCCGCTTAAGACTTTATTAAAAACGTTAAATAAAGCAATTAAAATCACTATCTGTAGAAGGTAAGGTAAACACCCTCCTCCGGGGTTAATACCATTTTGTTTATAAAATTCTGTTTGTGCTTCAAGCAATTTCTTTTTATCATCTTTATATTTTTCTTTTAACTTACTAAGTTGGGGCTCGTATTCTTTCAATTTTTTCATTGACTCCATATAAGGCTTAGTTAAAGGATTGGTCACAACTCTTAAAAAGATTGCAAAAAATATGATGGATAAACCCATATTTCCTCCCAATATTTCATAAAAAAGAATAAGTCCGTTTGTTAACGGTTGAATTAGTAATACTTGAAAAATGTTCATAATTTTACTGGGTCCTCTCCCCAACTTCCCAATGGGTTACATCTTAATACCCTTTTAACTGAAAGTATACTTCCTTTTATAATGCCACCTTTTTCTATTGCCTCCCTTGCATATTCACTACATGTCGGATTAAATCTACATCCTCCTCCAAATAAATATTTTATAAGTAATGAAAATGAGTTTTTATAAATATTAAAAACAAAATTTACAAATTTTTTCATTTTTTCAGGAATCCCCCTTCTTTTATTGCTTCTCTTACTTCTTTCATTATTTCGTCCGTCATCTTTCTAACGCATTTTTGTTTTGTTAGAAAAACAAAATCATAACCAGGCTTTATTTCTGTAAGCAAAAACCTTACCGATTCTCTCATTGCTCTTTTGATTCTGTTTCTGTTTACTGCTTCACCACAGATTTTATTGGAAACAATAAATCCATATCTTGAATTTTCATCATCTTCCCTTTTAAGGTATGCAATTCCAAAAGATTCCGATTGAAACACCTTGCCTTTTTTCTCAACTGCTTCAAAGTTTTCTTTGCCTTTTAAACTATATTGCTTGGATATCATCTTATTACAAGAAGAAATTAAAAAGGAAAATTATGGAGTAAGTTTCTTTCTTCCTTTTTGTCTCCTTCTTTTCAAAACTTGTCTTCCTTTAAAAGTTTTCATTCTTGCACGAAAACCAAAAACTTTAATTCTTCTTTTTTTGCTTGGTTGATAAGGTCTTTTTGTTGCCATAGTCAAAATTATATATTTTTAATAATAATCTTTCTAGAGGACAATTTTAACAGGTTAATATAGTTTTATACAAATATTGGTAGTTGACGGATTGTGGATAACTTTGTAAATATTCATTACAAATAAACGATTTTTGATTAGCTCTTGCCCCAAAAACCTCTTGCCAATTTAAACATGGACGAAATAAATAAAAACCAAATATGGAAAGATTCTCTTGAGAGTATAAAAATCTCTGTTTCTCCGGCAATTTTTTCTACATGGTTTTCCCAAACACACATATCAGATGTAAAGGGGGATGACAAAAGATACATTATTCAAATTGGTTGTAATTCTCCTTTTGTTAAATCAACCCTTGAAATGAGATACTTTGGATTAATACAAGATACTCTCTCAAAAATTCTTGAGAAGCCTTGTGACTTGGTTTTTATTGTCAAACAAAATCCAAATAAAGAAGTAAAAGAAACTAAAGAAAATATAAGTCCTCTTTTTGCAAACAATAATTCGATTGATACCAAAGAAGAAGTTACAAGCAGTTATCGTTATTCAAGAATTAAACCCAGTTTTACTTTTGAAAACTTTGCTGTTTCTTCATCAAACCAGATGGCTTGGGCTGCTGCAGAAGCTGTTTCAAAAAACCCGGGAAGTGCATATAACCCATTATTTGTTTGGGGTGGGGTAGGAGTCGGAAAAACACATTTAATGAATGCAATCGGAGTTGCAGTTCTAAATAAAAAACCTGATGCAAAAATTCATTTCTGTACAGGTGAGGAATTTACTAACGATATTGTTGAGGGGATTAGAACTAAAACAACACAGAGCTTCCGAAACAAATATAGAAAACTCGATATTCTATTTGTTGATGATATTCAATTTATTGCAGGAAAGGATGCCGTCCAGGAAGAATTCTTCCATACTTTTAACGCTGTAACCGGTGCCGGCGGACAAGTTATATTAACTTCAGATAGACCTCCTCACGAAATATCAAAATTGGAAGAAAGATTAAGAAGCAGATTTGAAGCGGGGCTCATTGTAGATATCGCTCCACCTGACTTTGAATTAAGGTGTGCAATTACACAAATAAAAGCAAAAGAAAAAGGACTTGATATTTCAATGGAAGTAATTCAGTTAATTGCAGGGAATTTAGAAGCGGCAAGAAAAATTGAAGGATTTTTAATTAAACTGATGACCGAGCAAAACCTTAAAAAGATTGAAATAACAGAAGAACTTGTTCAATCTCTTTTGGGAAAAGGTGTAGAACCGCAAGCCCAGCAAATAAAATCTAATCCGAATGATTTGATTAATAGGGTAGCCAATTATTATTCGATAGGAAAAAGACAACTTTTGGGAGATTCAAGGGCCAGACCGGTTGCACTTCCCAGACAAATATTAATGTACTTACTAAGAACACAATATAATCTTCCTTTGGAAGAAGTCGGAAGATTAATAGGGGGAAGAGATCATACAACTGTTATGCATGCAGTTGATAAGATAACTAACTTAGTATCCACAAATGTTAAAATCCGTGAGGATATCCTGGGGATTAAAAACAACAATTGAGGATATATGTTTATAAATAAAACATATTTATCAACTTATCAACATCAGCTTCAAACTTATCCACAAATCTATCCACAATTAATTAAATATGTTTTCAACAAAGTAGTTTGTGCTTTTTTAAGCATGAATATCCACTTATCAACACTTACTACTACTAGAACTACTAGTATATATATGATAAATAATATGAAAGAAAAAATTGCATGAAATTAAAAGTATTACAGGAAAATTTATCAAAAGCCCTCATAAATGCATCAAGATTCACAACTTCAAAAGCTCAACTTCCCATTTTAGGAAATATTAAATTAGAAGCAAAGAAAACAAAACTAATTATTTCTGCTACTAATCTTGAGATGTCTATCTCTATTTCAGTTGGGGCACAAATAGAAAAAGACGGAGAAATTGCAGTTCCTTCAAAAATAATTACAGAGATAATAAATAACTTACAACCGGGAACAGTTTCTTTAGCTGCAGAAAAAGAACAACTAAAAATTTCTGCAAATTCTTTTTCTTCTAATATTTCCGGAATGAATACTTCTGATCTTCCACTTATTCCTCAAAAACTAAATGAAAAAGTTTCTATTCTTTTACCGAAAGAAAATTTTATTGATGCTCTTTCCCAGGTATTGTTTGCTACATCAATAGACGAAACCAGACCGATTTTAACGGGGGTATTGATGATTTTTAAGGGAAAGGATCTTATCATGGTTGGAACAGATGGATTTAGGCTTTCCCAGAAAAAAATAAAATTAGAACAAAGTTATAAAGTCAGCAATATTGTTTTACCAAAAGGAATAATAGGGGAGTTGATAAAAACATCTTCAGAAAAAGAAAATATATTATTCGAAAGTAAAAAAGAAGAAAACCAAGTTATTGTTTCAATTGACGATACCATTCTTTCTACAAGAGTTTTGGAAGGGGAGTTCCCTGATTACGAAAAAATTATTCCCAAAAGTTCTACTATTAAAATTAATGTAGATAAAGAAGAATTTCAAAGAGCAGTAAAATTGGCATCCGTTTTTGCCAGAGATTCTGCAAACATCGTAAAAATCGAAGTTCAAAAAGATTCTCTTACATTATCTGCAGAAAGCCAATCTTCAGGAAGCCAAAAAACAAAAATAGATGCAAAAGTTGATGGAGAAGCCTTAAAAATTGCTTTTAATTATAGATTTTTAGAAGAATTTACCCATTCTATAAAGGGAGAAGAAATTGAAATGCAGTTTTCAAATTCCAATGCACCAGGAATTTTTTTGGATCCAAAAGATGGAGAATTTCTTCACTTGATAATGCCTGTTAGGATACAAGGATAATTTTACTTTTGTGATATTGCAGGAAGATATAGTGTAACTTCAATGTTATTTCCGTATCCTATAATCGAAGTTGTTCCTTCAATTAAAAATACAGGTTGGAGATATAAAGAAGAAGACGCATCTTGCAAATAAATAATATTAATTTTATTTACATCTATTTGACTAATAGAATTAATATTTAAATCAGAAAGTGTTAACTGTGCATTTTTGACAGAGATAAGAGTAGATTTTTGAATGTTTTCTTGAAATTCTGCAAAATCCATTATTTTATAAAAAGTTGTACCTTTTTGTATTTGTGCTAAGTTTGTATATTGTGCAGAATAGACAGTTCCGTCTTTTAGTATTCTTACATAAATTAAAGGTTGATCTGTCCAATATGTATTGATTTCATAGTCCAATATAACTGGATTAAAAATACATTCGTAAATAATTGAATTTTCTTTTTTGGATTCCAAAAATATTTCCGATTTAATATCCTCTTTTAAATATTTGATTTCTTTAACCTTCAGCGATCCTTTTTCGGTGAAGCCGTTATCGTAAAAAAATTTTTCCGATATCTCAACAATTTCATTTTCGGAAAGTTGCTTGTCTATTACCTGTTTTGATCTTTCGGAATTGAATCTGATGACACCCGTATTTGGAAAGGCAAACAAAGTTAAGTCTTCATTTTTCCAAAAATAAGTTTGTCCATCTATAACATCATTTGCAGACACAGGTTCTCCTAAAAAACCGAGTTTATTTGCTATCGCAAAAATACTTTCTTTGGGTATTTCTTTTTTAACAGTTTCAATCAAAGGAAGTTCTTTTGGAAAATTAAAATCTTTTTCAGGTAATTTAATATTAAAAGATAATTGACCTTTATAGTTTTTAGTTATTGAAGGAGTGTTTGGTAATATTTGTTTTTCTTCGCTCTTTTTATCTTTTTTGATAAACAAAATAAATATCAGCAATAAAACTGCTAATATTCCAAAAATAATTATTAATATTTTTCTATTCATACTCTAATTCTATTATTTTAAGGATTACAGCTGCTATAAGTACAGCATCCGGTTGGTATATCTCTAACCAAATAAGGCCTACTCATTGTTGGAGGATTAACTCTTCCTCCTGATGGACTTCTGAAATCAAAATGTAGATGGTTTCCTGTTGTACAACTACCGGTATTATCGGAAATTCCGATTGTTTGACCCATACTTACAGGTCCACTGCTTATTGAGACAATTCCTAAATGTGCATATCTTGATACAAATACACTACTTCCACAAGTAGATTGGATGTCAACGTATTTACCATAACAGCTGTCTACTCCTACTTTTGCTGTACCACTATGAACTGCAACTACAGTAAGACCTCCGCCTCCAATGTCTATTGCTTCTGCTCTCATGTTTTGATGTGAACAACCCGCAGCAAATGGTCCCTGTGTAACGCTATATAGTGCCCCATTTCCTGCAATAGGCCACGCATTATTTGGACATTCATCAGGAGGATTCCCAATAACAACACTGGCAGAAGCCAAAGCCTCTACATTATTTTGAAAACCTACGATATCAGCAGTTACAGTAATTGTGTCTGAAGTTAAAGTATCTTCGAAAACTTTTCCGGAAAAATTATGTTTATAAGTAAATGAATATTCTTCTCCCAAAGCCAGTGTTTGACTGATACTGGATGGAATATTTCCGACGACAGGGGGACAGGAAGGACTTATGTTCTCTTTAACCACTTGGCATTTGTAAGTAATTCTGATATTGGTCATTGCACTTTTTTTAGGCTTAATTGTTACTTTATATTCAACGCTAAGCGGAAGATCTGAATTTTCAAAGGTTTTAACAGAAGATCCTTCAGGAAGGACAACTTTTGAAATATCTATATATGGGTTCTCAATTGTTGAGGCTACCCTTGAGGGGGGAGTAATATAAGCTCCGGAATTTATTATAAAAAGAATAAACGCAGTAAGGAGTCCAGTGCTAACTAAACCAATTCCAAGATAAAGGAAAAATTGTGTAATAAATCCGACAATGCTGGCGCCAATAAATGCAATAACTCCACCAATAGTTGCAGCAAGTCCTCCGGTTTTTCCTAATGCCATAATGGCAGCAATTGCAGCGGGGGATAAAGCTATGGCTGCAGGGATTTTAAAAATCAAAAGAGGAACACTAAGTAAGGCAATAAAAGTTTCTTTGTGATCTCCAATAAATTTTGCAATTTTTGGAACCATACTTACAAAGAAACCGATTACTGCAGAGATAATCATTCCCGGTAGTCCGGCTACAACTCCAGCCATGGCAGATGTTCCTGTTGTTGTTGCAGCTGTTGCGGCTACCGCTCCACCTTCAACTGCTGCAGTTGCTGCCGCCTGTGTTCCGGCCTGAGCTAGTGCTTGTGTTGCACTTCCTGTCGCAATATTGATTGCAAATTTGGCTCCAGTTTCGGTTGCAACCTTAGAAAATGTTATGCCAAAACTTCCTAAATTTATTCCTATTGCCTGTCCAGTTAATCCCTCCGCAGTTGTAAAGACAGCTCTACTGAATGCAAAATCTCCTATACCAAAATTAAAAACAGGTGTTAATAGTACATTTGATTCTCCAACGTTTATAATTCCTGAAATATTACTGGCTAAAATTGGAATATCCTGTGAGTTCCAAATAGAAATTAATCCTGGTTGAAATTGGATAAAAGATCCGCCGATTTGAATTTCTTGTCCAGCCAGAAATGGAGCTTTTTCTAATATTGTTCCTTTTGCTGTTTGATACCATTCAGTTTTGGAAATAGTGGACTCAACAGATTCAAAAGCCCTGGATTTTATTTCACCTGTAGCTTGATCTTTTACTAAATCGATAAAACCACTGTTTTCTTCGAATACATTTTGGTATTTATTTACAAATTGATCTTGGTTAATTGTCGAAATGGTTTTTGGAGTAACTTCGGAAGAAACGCTAAATGTTATAACATCTTCACTTGTCGGGTATAAATAATTTAGGATATCTTTATCTACAACAGGAGAAAGATATGTTTTTGCAATCGAATAATCATTTTCCAAAGCCAGAGAAACTTCTTGTGCACTTCTTGCTATTTGAAATCTTACTGTCTCATCTGGAATAATTTTTTCTAAATTTTTACTATTCGGATTTGCCAGTGATGCAGTTTGGTGAATGGGGTTTTGTGTATAAAAGTAATTGATGTGTTCTCTCGGTTCAATACTCGAATCAGACATCCCAACAAGTTTGTCGGTAAAGTCGACCGAAATCTGTTTTGCATTTACTTCTGTTAATTCTTTTTGATTTTCAAACGAAGTATTTTTATTAAGTTCTTTTACAATTGTTTCCTGTAATTTTTCGCTAAAGGCAGTTGGATCTTTTTTGGCTGTTTCTACTAAATAATCCAAATTTTCTTTAGCTTTGTCGGAAAAAGTTGGTAATTTAACTTCCTCCTCAGCATTTAAATGAATTTCTTGAGATTTTTCGGTAGGCTTTGGTTTTCTTTCAAATGCCTGCTTTCTTCTTTCTATCTCTTCCTGAACACTTTGCTTTGCTTTCTCTTCACTTTCAATTCTTTGTTGTTTCCGCTCTTCTGCTAGTTTTTCAAGTTCTTCTCTATTTTGTGGGACGGTACTTTGAGTTTCTTTAGAAGTTGCTTTTAAAAGTTCTAGTTCGTTTAAGTTTTTAAGATCAGTTAATTTTTGTATTGCGTGTCCTACATCAGTAGTATCAGTAAAATCAAAAACTTCATTTAAAAACCAAGACCTTGTATATTTTTGTCCATTAAACGGTGTTGCATCAACCGGAGGAAGAGCCGACGCTTCTTCGTGACTTTTAAAAAAAATAGGATAGAAAACTTTTGCTAATTCGTAGAGTAAATCTCTTTTTTCACTGGGTTTCATATTTGTTAAGAAATACCTTTATTTATTTTTTCCTGCGGCTTTGTTGTAATAATATCGTGTTCTGCTTTAGAAGCAACAATTCTAATGGGGGCATGGTGTGGTCCTGCAAAAAATATTCCTTCTCCTACATTCGCAGAAAGGAGTAATTGTCTTTCTCCTTGAGACAAATAGAATATGTCAGATACTTTATCAATGGCAGCGGGGGACTGTTTAAGCAAAAGCTGCATCGAGGAGTTTGTAACAATTGCTTTACCGATATCTTGAGAAAGAAAATCTTCCACGTCTTGGGTAATTGTAGTAAGACCTAAAAAGTATTTTCTGGCTCTTTTAACCACACTCCACAAAAATTGTGCAGAGTCTTGGTACTGCATCATGTGCCAGGCCTCATCAACAATAAGAAGTCTTCTTTTTAGATCTCTTTTAACTCTGGTCCAGATATAATCAAGAATAACAAACATGGCAATTGGTCTTAAAACATCTTGCAAATCTTTAACAGAAAAGACAGTAAACGGATTAGACAAATTTATATTTGTTTGTTTATCAAAAATACCGACAAAGCTTCCTCTGACGAATTTTTCAATTCTTGCTGCCAAGTCCATTGCATCAGGAACTTCCATGCCTATTAATGTTTTATATAAGTCTTCCATTAGAGGAGGCTCTTTCTTCTGTGTTGCAGGATCTTGAGTGATTCCCTTTCCACGATATGTAGCAACAAGTGCTCTATCAAGCATTGCTTCTTGTATGGGTGAAATCTTTCCCATAATGACTTTGAAAAGTGAATGTAATGACAAAAGTTTAAGTCCGAGCTGATTTTCTCCCTCTTCGTATATTTGAGATAAATCAAATGGGTTTATCTTTGATTGGGAATTAAAAGAGAAAGAAATATATTCTCCTCCAACAGAATCTGCGAGTGTTTTATATTCAGATTCAGGGTCAATTACTATTACTTCTGATCCAAACATCAAAGATCTTAGAGCTTCGAGTTTAACAAAGTAAGATTTTCCGGCACCTGATGTTGCAAAAATTGACATGTTTGCATTTTCCATTGAAAAGCGGTCAAAGATAATAAAAGACTCATTTTGAGAGTTAATTCCATACATAATACCTCTGTCACTAGAAAGCTCAGCTGAAGTAAAAGGAAATGTTGTTGCAAGTGAAGTTGTATCCATATTTCTGGTAATTGTGAGTTTGTCTTGGCCAAAAGGAACGGTTGTTAAAAATCCTTCGTACATATCCAAAACTGCATGTTTTGAAATAATCATTAAAGACCCCAAAGTTGCTTCAACTTGTTTTGTAATGTGGTTTAATTCTTCAAGTGTTGCTGCAGGAATGGTGATGTAAAAAGAAAATTCAAAAAATCTTTCTGAGCCCTTTACCAATTGCTCCTGTAAAGCTTTGGCATCTTCAAGTTTTGCTTCAGTTTCGGGATTAACAATTTTTCCTCTTTCTATGTCAGTAGAAAGCTCGGCCTCCATTTCTGTTATTTTTCTTCTTAAGTTATCTAAAACACTTTTGCCTTCTATTGGATATATATAAAAGGAAATATCCAATGAACTATTAAAGTTAATTATTGCCTCAAGCCATCCTGCCGAAACAAATCTGGGGTAACCAGAGATGAAAAGGGTTCGAAGATATACATCATCAATTTTTATATAGTCAAAATCTATTTCTGTCGATTTTGAAGAAATTACATCAAGCATATTTAAGTTTTGTGATTTTATTGAATAATTTGGATTTAATATATCTGGCTTTGTTGAAGGGGTAGACCCATTCGTGCTTGCATTAATGTTTTTGTCGGAAACATTTGATACGGGGGCAGAAGTCAAATTATTATTTGGTTTGTTCTGTGGGTTCATTTTCTGCACCACTCCTTTCTATTACTGCAGGCGGTTCTTGGTTAAAAATACTGTAAAATAATTCGATTAGTTCTTCTTTATTTAACACCTTAAGTTTTACGCCGAATCTCGAAACCTGCCTTATCAAGTGATCTCTTTTGGGGTAAAGAATTATTTTTGCCTTTTTAATAACATATGATTTTGGAAACGGTAAAGTTCCCTGGCCTTTGAAGGTAGTAACTATTGATTTTGTTACACCAAGCTCAAAAGGGCTAAAAGGAATAACAATAAAAAATCTTTTTCCTAAAACATTTTTCTTTTTGACAGAATTTACGATAAAAGACTTGTAATTTTGCATTAAGCCAAGAAGTTTTTGGTTATTAACTTTACTCATGGATTCATCCAAATATTTAATGTAGCTTGTAATATCTTTTCTCTGAGATTTAACAACAATTTGTATTGGAAAAGAAAGAGAATTTAAAAGTGCAGCATATGCAGCAACGACAGCTTCCTGTTCCTTACCAGATAAAAGACTGAAGTTTAAAGAACTTGATTCCATTACAACTGCAGCCCCACCGTTTTTAAGTAAAACAACATCATCAATGATATCTGCAATTGGAAGCTTATCCCACGTTGTTGTCTTAATGGGTACATCGGGAAGAAGAAATACATTAGGAATGGCAAATTTAATTTTTTTCATTTAATTTTGTTCAGCAACAATTGGATTAACTGTTTGTTTTCCTCTTATGGCAATGGGAGGAATTAATTGACCGGCAGCATCAAAATGAACAGGCTCAAAAGTATAACCATCCT
>Ga0172375_10000071_pt1 | contig 139785 bp, 144 predicted proteins | sample LakKiv1m_FD_114537 | JGI IMG/M metagenome (GOLD analysis project Ga0172375, IMG submission 114537) | Freshwater microbial communities from Kabuno Bay, South-Kivu, Congo - kab_092012_11.1m | ecosystem: Environmental > Aquatic > Freshwater > Lake | place: Democratic Republic of the Congo... | reverse complement strand
TTCCTTCCCCCCCAACCCCCTTCCTTTTTGCCCGCCCGAGCGTTCAGTTTCTGCCGCGCGAAGCGCGGCAATCAGTCAGGATTTCGTTCAAAAAAGGTTCGAGCTTCGTTCAGTAATTGCGACAACAAAAATGATCTTTATATTCAAAGATAATCCGGAACGGATAAAGAATATAGAACGAAAAGAAAGTGAATCAAGTCAAAAACTTCATTCACATGTTCCCGATTTTTGTTTTGGGACGGATCATCTAAAAAGAAAAAGAAGGGGGGAGGATTCGCTTGAATTTTTAAAAAGATATTCACGTCACTGGTTTTCCAACCTCGGGCGACACATTACCGCACCACTCGAAAAAGTGGAAATAGAATGGAAGAGAAAGTATATGATTTTTCCCTCGGTAATAGACGAGAGGAAAAAAGTATTTTGTAAATATTCAATGCAAAAAAGCGGGCCGGGAAAAAAGGTAGCGCTTATTACGGTTATGCACTGGAACGGCATCCCCAAAGAATATGAAGCACTTATTTCGTTTATAAGGAAGCGACTCTTGCCTGTAAGTACATTCTTATTCATCCCCTCAAATCGAAAAACCTCATGGGGAACCAAAGAATCAATAGATTATGAAAGTGTGGGACCAGACATCGGGGGTATGGTCTCCCGTTTTCAAAAAAACATTTTTGATATACAGCGATTGGCGTGGATTTTAAAAAACGAACTTGGATTTGAGGAGGTGGGAATATTTTCCTTCAGTATGGGAACGTGTTATTCATCCGTTGCGACAATGGGAAATCCATCGCTTTTTGATTTTGCAATTTTTCATCTTCTTGCAGACGATTTTCATAAAGCACTTATGGAGGGTATTAGCACAACAAGAATAGCTGAAAAAATAAAGGGAGGTATAGAAGAAAATGATCTTCATGAGATTCTAAAAATACTTTCCCCTGGAGCATATGAAAAAAAACTAAAAAATCTCCCAAAACACACCAGAATTGTTCAGGCAAAATATGATCATATATTTTGTCCGGAAAATGTCATTGCAATAAATAAAAAAATACGAACGATTCGCCACGATATTGAAATAGACATGGAACCACTGGGACATAATTGCCTCAGTTCTTTTCCATTGGGACTTAAGGTGCTCTACAATGACATTAAATTCATTTATAAATACACGGGGATGAAAAAACATCCAATGAAGAGATTTTTTACCTCATAATCGTTCTCCTGATGGCAATCCATTTGTTGCAAGTGAACGATTTGAATATCGGTTATCATCTGTCACTTCAATTGCATCTTTTGCCCACCCTGGCAACATAAATTGTTTTGCATCCTCTTCATCTATAAACTCGCATTCGAAAATCATAAGTGGCGCGAGGGATCCTTTATACACATCAAATTCAATTGAGTGGTTTTGATACGGAATTATATATCGGTCTTTTTCCAGTTTTTTCTTTTCTGTTCCCGACCATATTTTTTCAAACACCCATTCAGGAATTTCAACTTCCCATTCCTTTCTCACAAGACCCTTCCCGTCTTTCACGGTCATAAAACATTTTTTTCCTTTTCTTCGCACACGAATTTTTTTGCCATATCCTTGCGCAATATGAAAAACTTCTTTTCCATCAAATAAATCTTTTGGAATCGGGGTGATGACTTTAAATCTTCTTTCTATTTCCATTTATATATTATATACGAAAAATCCCCGCATAAATTACGGGGATTATATAAATTAGCAACCTACATTTGGTACCCGGATTTCCTTGTTTGGATTTTTGGGGCATCTCTCTTTTTGATGATATTCAAGATTACCCATAATATTGAGACCACAAAAATCGCATTTCTGGCAGCATGGAAATATATGTGTGCATTTGGCACCCGGAAGATGGCCGTCACACGTGCACTCATCTATCCCAAAAACGCGCTCGTCCTTATTTTCCATAACTTCTCCCTATGAAAATAAACTAATCCCAATTATATACCCAAAAACAGAAAATGCCAGCCATCGTGATTATTGAAACGATGAATCAAACATTTTCATTTTTTCAATAAACTGCTTATTTAAATTATTTATAAGTGCGGTTTTTTCATTCACCGATCTTATACTCGATCGAACGATGTTTTGGTTTTGAACCGTATTATCCAAAATGAGCGTCGTGAGATTGCCCAAAAAATTATTTAATACCTGCGTGTAAGAAATAAACTCACTCACCAAAGAAAGTTCCACTGCAACCGCTTCATAGGCGGTTCGCTGCTCCCCCGAAGAACGGATTTCTGAAAGTGATTCGGCAAGTGTTTTTAAATTTTGTGAAAGTTCAAATGCCTTCCCATACGCCGCTTCATTTGATCCGCGAGCACTTTGGATAAGTGCAAGTGCTTCTTCATTTTTTCCCTTTATCTCCAACACATTAATTTTTGCCACTTTTTCATTCGTCTCATTAGTGAGGCGGACAATATCCTCGCTTACAAGCGACGCACTCTTTCGAGCCTCAATAAAACGTTCAGGAACCCCCCGTGAAGCGCGAAGTGAAGTGATATAGATAATTCCCAACACAATAATAATAGCCCCAATAGAAACCCCAATTACCTGGATAAGCTTTTTTTTATGGTCATCAAACTTCATACGTGAAGTACATCATATCATAGGGTTTTTCAGTACGCTACTCTCATACTACTTGCGCGACATCCATTTTTTGTGCAAACTTGTATGAGTGGCGGGATTCGTATAGTGGTTGTACGTCACCCTTCCAAGGTGAAGGCACGGGTTCGATTCCCGTATTCCGCTCCGATTTTGTAACGTTACATGGTTCCAGAAACAAAAAGAGTAGTTACTCGTTATAGGTATGAAAGAGGAAATAACGCTCGTTCAAAGAGCACAATCGGGAGAGTCTGAGGCGTTTGGGGTACTCTATGATACCTATCTTCCAAAGATATATCGTTTTATACTTTTGAAAGTCACAAAAAAAACCGATGCCGAAGATATCACCCACCAGGTGTTTTTGAGCGCCTGGCAAAATATAAAATCATATCGTTTTCAGGGAAATCCTTTTTCGAGTTGGCTTTACAAAATTGCACATAATGCCGTCATTGATTTTTATCGGACACAAAAACCAATTATTGATATCGAACTCGTTTCAGAAGATTCACTCGCTCACCTTCCCAATCTCGAACATGAGTTAGACCGCGGAATAGAATTAATAAAGGTCCGACATGCGCTTACTAAATTAAAACCAGACGAACAGAGCATGCTTATCATGAAATTCGTTGATGAATTATCAAATAAAGAAATCGCTGAGGCACTCCACAAAACAGAAGGAGCAATACGTGTCATACAACATAGAGCACTCAAACAAATAAAGAACATACTCAATGAGTCAGCAAATACACAAACAATTAGAACAGCTTAGACAAATTTCTCCAGACCCGCGTTTTGCGGCGCGGGTTCGTTTGTCTGTTTTATCACGAAAACAAAACATCTCATATATAGATGCGGCTATTTCATTTGTGCGGAAACCGATAGTGATCGGGTCATTTGCCCTTGCTCTCGCGCTTTTTGTTTTTATTTCAGTTCTCTCTCCCGCTGTTTCTGTTTCTTCCTTAAAGGACGCTAATACACTAAATCAAGAAATAAGTGATCTCTCAATTAATATTCACCTCAAGGAGTTGTCCTATCAACAAAATGCAGATTCTATGATTATGGCAGCAATAACCGAAATAAAAGATACAAAAGTAAGTCATTTAAATCAAAAAACATTAAATTCAGAATCACAGGGTTTGAATATTGAAAATAATAATACCAAAGATATTAATAAACTCTTAGACACGGTAATTTTTTAACACTATGCGCGCTATTTCATTTTTTATAATTTTTTCTTTTTTGTTGGGAATGTGTTTTTCTCTCCCGGCACGCGCACAATCTGATACGACAAAAAAAGCTCTTGAGAGCGTAAAAGAAAGCGTGACTACACTTATCAACATAAAAGATGAGGAAAATCCAAACGATATCGTATTCCGCATTGAAACATTCAAAAAGGTTATCGACTTTTCAATTGCTGAGGCAAAAGATTTAAAAATAAAGCTTTTTGGTATTGATGCAAAAAAAGTGGGAACATCGACGATTGCATGGAAAAACAGAATGATGAAAAACATTGATACAGCGCTCGAATACTACGACTCAGAAAAGAATTTTATCAAAGAAAGAGAAGCTTCCTTAACTCTCGTGGAAATAAAAACAAGGGCCGAATCATTCAAGGAATGGCGGGAGAGCAAATACATTCCTACTGCGGATGAAATTAACAACTTTTTTCTTGTCGAACAACAAAAACAAGCACTCGAAACAACAAGAAAAAGAGCTGAAAAAATCCGCCTCGATATTGAAAAATTAAAATGGGCAAAAATAAAAACAGCTGAGTTGGAAAAATTATTTTCAAAAGTTGATCCCATGATAAAAGACGCAGAAGAATTAAATGACAAAGCGGATTTTCTCTTTTATACAACAAAGATCTTACAACAACCACTCAAAGAAGAAGTAACAGATGAAATAAACACGGATGGGACGATAAATACAACAACCTCAACAGCAACTGATAAAATTGAAAAAAATCCCGAATTATCAATAAAAGATCTAGTAAAAGAATCTTTTGCTAAGGTAAAAAATATATATCAAATCTTTATTGATATGAGTAGTTTGGTGAGGAAGCTACTCTAGATAAAAATATCCTCCGATTAATATCGGAGGATATTTTTTATTACTCGATTTGTTTTTTACTATAATACTGCTTCCTTCAAAACCTTTCCTGCTCGAAATTTCGGTTTTGTGGAAGCCTTGATCTGGATTTTTTCTCCAGTTTTTGGATTTACTCCCATACGAGCCGCTCGTTTTGCAACTCTGAAAGTTCCAAATCCAGTGATTCCCACCTCTTCTCCGCGACTCAATGTTTTTACAATGGTATCAAACATCGTATCCACCACAAGTTGCGCTTGTTTTTTTGTTTCGATTCCCGCGGCTTTCATCACCGCATCAACAAGTCCGTCTTTTTTCATAAATTTATATTTAGGTACCTGATATAAAGGCGTGTTTTGTATAAAATCGACCTTTTAAACTGTGCATATAGTATACCAAATTTCCTAGGTTTCTCCTATGTTTTTCACCCACATTCTATACGCAGCTAATTTTTCTATTTTTACCCTTATCTTGCATACTAAATAGTAGAAAAATGGTCTTTTTTGTGCACCAAAATAAGTGATTTGTTTTTTACTACTAAACTTAACTATTAAAAAAACAAAGGGGTTGTGTTTGTTGCTTTGCAACTATCAATTTTTCCTGCCTATCGGCAGACAGGCACTACTTGGCATATTCCACGGCCTTTACTTCGCGGATTACCACTACTTTTACTTCCCCAGGGTATTGCACTTCCGATTGAATTTTTGCCGCTACCTGTTTTGCGAGTTGTAGTGCCCCAAAATCATCGATTTTTTCTGGAGTCACAAACACCCTCACCTCTCTTCCTGCTGATACTGCATATGCTTGGGTAATTCCCTCGAAACTTTTTACTACGCGTTCAATGTCCTCAAGTCTTTTTAGATACTTTTCTAGTGTATCGCGTCGTGCACCTGGACGGGCAGCCGAAATAATATCAGCGGTTGCCACCAAATGTGCTTCGGGAGATGAATATGGATACTCGTCGTGATGAGATTCCATTGCTTTTATTACATCCTCGTGAATCCCATATTTTTTAAGAAGTTTCCTTCCAATATCAACATGACTTCCCTCTACTTCGTGATCAATTGCCTTCCCAATATCGTGGAGTAATGCCGCTTTTTTTGTAACATCAACTTTAAGATGAAGTTCAGAGGCCATCATTCCTGCAATGTGTGTCATTTCAATTGAATGATTTAATACATTTTGTCCGTAACTCGTTCGATAATTCAATCGTCCAAGCAAGTACACAATTTCCTTTGGTAAATCAAGAATACCAACCTCAAACGCGGCCTCTTCTCCAACTTTCTTTATATGATCCTCAAGTTCAAGTCGCGCCTCTTCCACCTTTTCTTCAATTTTTGCAGGTTGTATCCTCCCGTCTTTAATTAATTTCTCAAGCGCTATTTTTGCAAGTTCTCTCCGCAACGGATCAAATGATGAAATAAGTATACTTTCTGGAGTTTCATCGACAATAAGTTCAACCCCCGTAAGACGCTCAAATGTGCGTATATTTCTCCCCTCGCGACCAATCACCTTTCCCTTTATATCTTCATTAGGAAGATTTACAACACTTGTGGTCACATCTCCAATACAATTTCGTGCATATCGTTGAATCACCGAGGTGATAATTTCGGTACTTTTTGCTTCGATTTCACTTTTCTTTTCACGCTCGAGAGTAGCAATCTTTTCGGCGAGTTCTTTGTGTGAGTCGCGCTCAATATCTTTCATGATTTGATTTTGGGCATCTTCTTTTGACATTTCGGCAACTCGCTCAAGTTCTTCTACCGCTTTTTCGCGACTCACTTTTATTTCATTTTCAATGTTTTTTAATCGCTCAAGTTCTTCTCTTTTTTTTGCAGTAAGACTTTCCGACTCAGCGTGCTGACGCTCAAGTAACGCCTCTTTCTTCAACAAGTGGTCCTCAAGTTTTCGAAGATCTTGTTTTCGCTCACGTTCTTCTTTTTGTGCATCCGCAATAATGCCCGCCGCTTTTTCATTTGCGGCTAAAACAGTTTTTTTGGCTTCTGATTCTGCAGTTTCAAGCTGCTCTTGTGCCTTAGACTCTAATGAACCTCTCTTGCGGAGAGCTATCCAAATGCGTGCAAAGTAACCAAGAACGATTCCTAAAACAAAACCAGCCGCCAACAGGACGTTGGGGTTCATAATATGAAATAATTGAAAGTTTTATATACATCGACGTTTTCTCTTTCACTATTTATTTTATATCTCCTTCATCATTTATGTCAAAAGACGTACAATGTGTATATGAAGCGCACATATACACTTGTCATACTCGATGGATGGGGATGTGGGAAAGTGGATGACTCAAATCCTATTCATCAAGCCAAATTAAAGACATTCAAATTTATCGAAGATAATTTTCCCTATGGTGCACTCCAAGCATCCGGCATCGCAATCGGAATGCCATGGGACGAGGAGGGAAACAGTGAGATTGGACACCTCACTATTGGGGCGGGGCGAGTATTTTACCAACACTATCCAAAAATTACACTTGCAATTGAAGATGGAACTTTCTTCGAAAATAAAACATTAAAAAACTCTTTTGTGCACGCAAAAAAAAATGATAGTGCCCTTCATCTTATTGGTCTTGTGGGAGAGGGAGTGGTTCATTCGGCGTTTGCACACCTCATTGCACTTCTTGATATGGCACAGAGAGAGGGGTGCGCACGCGTATATATACACGTGATAAGCGATGGAAGGGATAGCGCCCCCCACCTTGTTGCTATATATATAGAAAAACTAAAAGAAGAAATAAAAAAATATGGTGTTGGAACCATCGCCACGCTCATTGGAAGATATTATGCTATGGATCGGGACAAACATTGGGATCGGACAAAAAAAGCATACGATATGTTGGTATATCCAGAACACACTCGAATTACAGACATAAAGACGGCGACAGAAGAAATATATACAAAAAAACTTAATGATGAATATATAGAATCAACCATCCTCAGTGAAGCGCATCCCATAAAAGACGGCGACTCGGTGCTTTTTTTCAATTTTAGAGAAGACCGCATGAGACAAATTGTTGAACCATTTGTGAATCCAGAATTTTCAACATTTCAAACAAAAAAATTCAAAAATCTTCTCCTTACTACAATGACGGAATACCGAAATGATTTTTCTGTTCCAGTTGTATTTGAAAGAGAAGAGATTATAAATCCCCTCGGAAAAGTCATTTCTGATTCGGAACGGGTACAATTACGTATTGCAGAAACGGAAAAATATGCCCATATTACTTACTTTTTTAATGGGCTCCAGGAAAAACCCTATTCAAACGAATACCGCGTTCTTATTCCTTCAAAAAATGTGGCACATTATGAAGAACATCCAGAAATGATGGCAAGTGCAATCACCGATCGAGTGATTATTGCACTCAATGAGGGAGGGTTTGATTTTATACTTGTGAACTATGCGAACCCAGATATTATTGCACACACGGGAGATTTTGAAGCAACAGTAAAAGCAGTCCATGTCGTCGATGCTGAAATAGAACGACTCATGAACGCCACACTCGCCCAAAACCATGTTCTTATTATTACTTCAGATCATGGAAACGCAGAAACACTCATCAGCACACAAACCGGACAACCCGAAACAAAACACGATGCAAATCCAGTTCCTTTTTATCTCATCGGAAGAGAATTTCAAAGACAAAACACATCTCCAAAACCATCTCGACCACCAGTGATAGGTCTTCTCTCTGATATTGCCCCCACTATTCTCGCGCTCATGGGAATAAAAAAACCAAAAGAAATGACGGGACAGAGCCTTCTCGAACAATTAATATGAAATGTAATATAATAAATACATGAAGCTCATTTGGAAACTTATCTTCTCAATATTCTCGAATTCAATTGCACTCTATGCAGCGGCATATTTTATTACTGGATTCAATTTTTCTGGAGGATTTGTAGAACTTGTTATTGCGGGGGCAATTCTTTCTGTCATTAATACATTTATCCGCCCTGTTTTAAAACTTATTTTGGGCCCCCTCATTGTGCTCACTCTTGGATTATTCATTATTGTGGTAAACGCAGCAACGTTATTTATTCTTGACATATTTAGTCAGCCACTTACAATACAGGGGTATATTCCACTCCTCTACGCGTCTTTACTTGTTGGGTTTGTGAATTTTATCATCTCAACAAGTGGAAAGTTTCTATACAAGGAGGAATAAAAAAATAAAATTATGTTAAATATTGCTGAAGTAGTAATTTCAATCATCCTTATTGTGCTCATTCTTCTCCAAGAACGGTCAAGTGGACTCTCCGGAGCACTTGGTGGAGGTGGAGCTGGCGCATCATACCAAACGCGCCGCGGATTGGAAAAGGGAATTTTTGGGGCAACTATAGTGTGTGGTATCATTTTTGTGGCTCTTGCAATTCTCAAACTTGTTACAATCTAGTGGAGAAAATCTTCGGTGTTTCATTTTTTTTCTGCCTATCAAATTCTGAGTCTTAAGTTATCCCAATGACTTTTTTAAAAAATGTATTTGCATCACTTACAAAAAATGAGTTTAAAACACTCGTGTGTTTTGCTGTTATGTTTCTCATCGCAGGCACCACACTTGTCGCGACTACGATAAGCGAAAACAGTACGCTCGTTCCTGTTCGGGGAGGAATGTATAGAGAAGGAATTGTTGGACAACCAATTGCGATAAACCCCGTTATTTCGGGAAACCAGACAGACCAAGATATAAGCGCACTTATTTACCCAAAAATTTCAGATATTATCGATACATACACCGCAGAGGATAACGGACGCGTGTTTATTCTGAATTTAAAAGAGGGGCTTGTGTGGGACGACGCAAAACCACTCCTTAGCGACGACATAGTATTTACTATTCAAGCCGCGCAAGAACTTGAAAGTCAGTCTCCTATTTCAAACACAGTAAAGGGAATCGTGGCCGAACGGATGAGTGAATTACAAGTCCGACTTGCACTCCCAATTCCTTATTCTTTTTTTGACGAAACTCTAAAAAAACTCCTCATTATTCCAAAACATATTTTTGGAAACATCCCCGCACAAAACATCAAACTCTCTTCATATAATCTTGAACCAGTGGGGAGTGGACCATATCGTTTTAAGACTTTTTCGCAACGAAAGGATGGGTTTATTACCGAATATCAACTGGTGAAAAATGAAACATATTATGGAACACAACCATTTATCCAAAAATTTGTCTTTCGATTTTATGAAAATGAAGAAAATTTACTCAAGGCATTTCGTTTAAGAGAAATCGATGGGTTTGGAAGTATTGGAGTTGTTGAAACAAAAGTAATGGCTTCCCAACAAACAAAGATAACAAACATTCCAATGTCCCGTTATTATGCGCTTTTCTTTAATCTTGGTACAAGTGAATTATTGAAAAACAATTCAGTACGAAGGGCGCTTTCCCTATCGATAGACAAAGATCAGATACTTTCCACAGTGTTTCCCAACAGCGTCGCGGAAACAGTAAGCGGTCCCCTTTTAAAACGCGAATCATCCTCACAAAATATTGAAAGCGCAGAGGCAATTCTCAAAAAAGCGAAAATAAACACAATAAGTTTATCTCTCACCGTTCCTAAAATAGATTTTCTCGAAAAAACAGCCGAAGAGATAAAAAAACAATGGATGAATTTGGAAGAAGTAGATAATATCACAATACGCACCGTGGAACCAAAAGATATCGTTGAAAAAGTGATAAAAACAAACGAATACGAAGTGCTCCTTTTTGGAAATATTCTTGAAAATAAAAAAGACCTCTTTCCGTTTTGGCACTCATCTGAACGAATGTATCCGGGACTTAATCTCTCTTTCTATAAAAATGCGAGGCTCGATCTCCTTATTGAAACTATTCGACAAACAAAAGACGCATCAAAACAACAAGTATTATTAAAAAATGCAGAAGATGAAATACTAAACGATAATCCCGCCGTCTTCCTTTATACTATTCCCTATACATATATTCATACCTCAGAACTCGGGGGGGTAATATATGAAGAAAATCCAGACCTTTTTATCTCAAATCCGCGCGATCGTTTTCTAAACATCGAAAAGTGGTATGTGACAAAAGCTCGTGTATTAGAATAAAGCTATGATGTGTCGCGTTAAAAATGAGAGGAAAATAAAGGGAAAAAAATTCGACGCGGTAGTGATTGTGGGAGTGGGGGGGTCCGGCCTTACGGGAGATATATTGCAATTCATAAAAAATGATATCGGATTATCTGTTCCGGTATTTGTTTCAAAAGACTACGCACTTCCTTTCATTGAAGCTAAAAACCCACTGTTTATTTTTTCGTCGTTTTCGGGAAATACACACGAGACAATAACCGCACTTCGTGAAGCAATAAAACAGAAAAAGAGCGTTGCGATAGCAACGTCCGGAGGCGAAGAAAAAATTATCGCAGAAAAATATAAGCTTCCTCTTGGTATATTTGAGACACATAACTTGACACCGCGTGAGGGTCTTGTATATAATCTAACTACTATTATCACTCTCCTTTCTTTCTGTTTCCCTCTTAGAGAAATTGACATGTCCCCCAAAAAAATCGGGTCGGCGAGATATGATGATAATATCGTCAAAAAAATCGAAACGCGCATTCCACTTGTCTACACAGACACATCCTTAGTTTCATTGGGACTCTTATGGAAGGTGTTTTTTAATGAAACTGCGAAAATTCCAGCATTTTCAAACACGGTCCCAGAAATTGCACACAACGAGCTCGAAGGAATAAGTCACGCGCAAAAAGTTTTTATTCCCCTATTCCTCACTTCAAACAAAACAACAAAAGAAAATAAAAGAAAAATAGAGGCGCTTGTCGGATTTTTTAAGAAAAAAAACATGTCCCCAATACTTATAAAGCTCAGCGGGATAAAAAACAAAGACATATTTTTGAATGCATTTGCACATATTCAACTCCTTACAAACACAATCGCGGAGAAAAAAGAAGTTTCTCCACAACACACTCCATCTATTGACCTCTTCAAGAAAGAGTTTGAAAGATAACATTATATAATTTTCGAAACAATATAACAAAGACGCCGGGATGGTGAAATTGGTAGACACGCTAGCTTCAGGAGCTAGTACCGAAAGGTGATGAGGGTTCGAGTCCCTCTCCCGGCACAAAGGTAAATAATTTATATAGAGGCGTATTTATCTAAAAACATATTTATATATGATAAAAAACACAAAAAAAGTGGTGCGGAGAGCTCCTATGAAGGATCATGGGGACCACTCATCGAAAGACTCTCTTCGCTTCATTCCACTTGGTGGACTTGAAGAAATTGGTCGAAACATGATGGTGCTCGAATACAAGGATGAAATCCTTGTTATTGATGCGGGATTGCAATTTCCCGAGGAAGAAACTCCGGGAATTGATTATATTATTCCAAACACTGCATATCTTGAGGAACGCAAACAAAATATAAAAGGTCTCGTGATTACGCACGGACACTATGATCACATCGGCGCACTTCCTCATGTATTGGAAAAGATAGGAAACCCAATGATCTATACCACGCGTCTTTCAAAGGAGATCATAATGAAACGGCAGGAGGAATTTAAAAACTCCCCGAAACCGATGTTTGATATTGTGACAGGCGGAGAAACAAAACAAATTTCAAAGAATTTTGCGATTACGTTTTTCAATGTGATACACAATATTCCTGATGGTATTGGAATGATTATTCGCACTCCGGTTGGAAATATTGTTCATCCAGGAGAGTTTAAATTTGATTATGACGCAAACGGAAAACCAATGGGACTCAACACATGGGAAATGGTTGGAAAAGAAGGCATTCATACCCTTATGCTTGATTCGACTGGCGCAGAAACCCCAGGATTCTCTCTCTCGGAACGCGTAGTGGAACAAGAACTTGAAAAAATATTTAAAGGAGCTCATGGACGCATTCTTATTGGAACATTTGCTTCTCTGCTCGATCGTTTAACCGAAATTGTAAAGATTGCAGACAGACTCGGACGACACGTAGCAATCAGCGGGCGCTCAATGAAAACAAACTTTGAAATTGCTCAACGACTCGGATATGCAAAAGTACGAAGCGGAACAATTATCCCGCTTGAAGATATAAAAAATTATCGGGACGATAAGTTACTTATTCTCTGCACGGGAGCACAAGGAGAACCAAATGGAAGTTTTATGCGTATCGCAAACGGAGAGCACAAACAGATAAAAATCAAAAAGGATGACACGGTAGTGCTTTCCTCGTCTGTGGTTCCGGGAAACGAACGAAGTGTGCAAACACTGAAAGATAACTTATCTCGTCAGGGTGCGCTTATTTACCACTATAAAATGCTCGATATTCATTCATCGGGACACGCACCACAGGAGGAATTAAAAACAGTGATGCGACTCGTAAAACCGAAGTTTTTCCTTCCTATTCACGGGTATTACTTTATGCGATGGCGAAACGCAAAGCTCGCACAAGAAGAATTAAAATTTAAACCGGAAAATACAGTTCTCGCGGATAATGGAGTGGTGGTGGAAATGCTCCGCGATAGTGTGCGCGTCACAAGTGAACAGGTCCCCGCCTATTATGTTATGGTAGATGGACTTGGGGTCGGTGACGTAGGAGAAGTAGTCCTTCGCGATCGAAGAACGCTTGCACAAGAAGGAATGGTAGTGATTATCACGACACTCAGCAAGGATAACGGAAGGGTGTTGAAAAATCCCGACATCATTTCTCGCGGATTCATTTATCTCAAAGAAAACCAGGAACTTTTGGAAGATATTCGGAGAAAAATTCGCGGTATCATCGGACGCATTCCCGAACAAAAAAATCAGGGACTTGATGCGGATTATGTAAAAACATTAATTCGTGACCAGATCGGCCAATTCTTGTATACAAAGACCCAGCGAAGGCCAATGATTTTACCAGTAATTATTGAGATATAGGAAATAGGGCTTAGAGTATGGTGACTAGAAAAACTCGCTTAAATAGCGGGTTTTTTTCTGAACTTTTTACTTTTCGCTCTTAACTTGATAAACTGATTTTATGAAATCAGTTCTTGTATCCGGCATACAACCCACGGGAAAACTTCATATCGGAAATTATCTCGGAGCACTCAAAAACTTTGTCGAGCTTCAAGATTCGGGAAAATACGAATGTTTCTTTTTTGTCGCAGATCTCCACTCGCTCACCGAAAATTTCGATCCAAAAGAAAAAAAAGCGCAAATTGATGATGTTATTCTCTCATTTCTTGCGGCAGGTCTGAACGCAAAAAAATCGACTATATTTGTGCAATCCGAAATATCAGAACACTCAGAACTCGCATGGATTTTGAATACAATTACTCCGATGGGAGAGTTGTCGCGTATGACGCAATTTAAAGACAAATCTGAATCAACAACACAAAACATAAATGTTGGATTGTTCAGTTATCCGATACTTATGGCTTCCGACATCCTCCTCTATGACGCAAAATTTGTTCCTGTTGGAAATGATCAAGATCAACACCTCGAATTAGCGCGCGCGCTTACAAGAAAGTTTAATTCAAAGTTCGGAAAAACATTTCTAGAGCCGCAAGCGCTCCACACTGAAGTCCCCCGCCTTATGAGTCTGGATGATCCGGAAAAGAAAATGTCGAAGTCGCGTCCCGAAGGATGTTTGTTTTTGGACGATGAACCGGAAATAATCCGCAAAAAAATAAAACGCGCAGTCACCGATTCGGGAAACGAAGTAAAATTCGATGAAAAAGGAAAACCTGCGATTTCAAATCTTCTTCTTATTTACTCGGCATTCAGTGGAAAAAAAATAAAAGAAATTGAAAAAATGTTTATCGGGAAGGGATATGGAGAATTCAAATCAAGCCTCGCTGAAGTAGTGATAGAAGGACTCGCTCCATTTCAAAAGAAAAAAACAGAATTGAAGAAAAAACTTCCGCAAGTGTTAAAAAGGGTTGAAAAAGGAAATAAAAAAGCAAAAATAGTCGCATCTAAAAAGATGTTGGAAATAAAGAAAAAAATAGGACTCATTTAAAGTCGAAATTTACTTATCACTATGACCAATAAATATGAATTCCCTGGAGCAGAAGAAGATAAAGAAAAGTTGGAAGGAGTTATTATTGATGAAAAAGGGAATGTGGAAACCGAAAAGGGGTGGAATGAAGAGTTAAAGAGAAGAAAAGAAGACCCTAATTGGTGGAGAGAAAATAAATAAAAATAGCCCTTTTGGGCTGTTTTTATTTATTTTTCTTTATTACAACATTCAGCGTCCACCCATCAATTTTTGTATCTATTTCCGCATGAAATACTTTTGGTTTTAAGAAAAGAATGTTTTTTGCATTCACCAATTTCTTGAGCTCATTATTCCATTTTGTTATTACAAACTTCAATTCTTCAGACGTATCAATATATAATTCAATGACGTCTTTTGGTTGTAATTTCGCATCCTGGCGCAAATCCTGGATAACCCTCGTGAGTTCACGCAACCACCCCTCTTCCTTTAATTCGTGTGTAATTGTCGCATCAAGCATCATTTGATCATTCGTCTTGTCGGAAAAAATCACCTCTTTCACGTTTATCTCGTCTTTCAAAATATCAAGATACGCATATTTCCCCTTTAGTGGCGACGTCTTCAAATTGAGAGTCACTGATGCGAGTGGTTGACGCACCTTAATCCCCAACTCCGCACGCTTCGCAAGTGCGAGGCTTGCCACGGTACGCACCTCATTCATACACACAAACAAATTTTTATCAATGAATTTTTTATTTGCTGTCGGCCACTCATCTAAGTGTACAGAGAGTTTCTTCCCAGTAAGCGACTGGTAGAGCGCTTCCGCAAAAAAAGGAGTAAGTGGTGCCATAAGTTTACTTGTTTCCATAAGGACAAACCCGAGTACGCGCGTGGCGGTCTCATAATCTTTCTTGCTTTCGGGTCTCTGGAATCTTTTTCGTGAACGTCGAATATACCATCTCGAAAGATCATCAATAAATGACTCAATTGCTTTTCCTGCGCCTCCAATATCATACATTTCGAACGCTTTTGTCGCTTTTTCAATTGTTTCTGCGAGTCTCCCCACTATCCATTTATCAAGAAGTGAAAGAGATGCGGGAAGTGTTTTATTTTTTATTTTTGCTCCATATAAATCAAAAAAAACAAATGAATTATAGAGCAGTGAAAAAAGTTGGCGAGAAACTTTTCCAAGTTCCATTTCGTCGAAACGCTTTGATTCACCTGGCGGGTTTGTAGTATAAAAATACCATCGTGCCGCATCGATGCCGTATTTTTTTATCATTTCCCACGGATCAACAATATTTCCCTTCGACTTAGACATTTTCTGTCCATTCTTATCAAGAATAAGCCCCGAAGAAATAACATTTTTAAACGGCGTCCCCTTTCCAGTGAGCACCCCAATCGCAAGAAGCGTATAAAACCATCCGCGCGTCTGATCGATTCCTTCAGAAATATAATCCGCAGGATATGCGAGTTTATTTTTTGTATCAAAAGGATAATGCGATTGCGCAAACGGCATTGCACCCGAATCAAACCATACATCAACCACTTCGGGTATCCGTCTCATAACCCCCTTGCATTTTTTACACGGAAACCTAAGTTCATCAATAAACGGACGATGGAGATCAAATGACCCAGTCGCATCACGTGGAACATTTTTCATCATACCTCTTTCAAATCCGGCATTTTTTATATAATCAAATCCCCTTTTTTCTTTTTCAACCAATTGATCCTCCGTCGACCACCCATTAATAACGGAGTGAAGCATATACACGGGTCCGTCGTGTGTCACCACAAGAATTGTTTTGTTTTTGTATTTTTTTTCTGTTTCAATGAGAAATTCAAATAAACGTTTTCGTAAGTCAGTGTGGTTTTCTCCATTTGGCATCCGTTTTGTGAATTTTTCCAAGCGCGAACTATAATAAGGCCGAAATAATTCGTATTTTTTTCCGTTAAAGTCGCCAAAATTGAATTCTCGAAGTCGTGCATCAAAAATAATTTTATCTTTAAATCCAATAATCTCTTTTACGGTCTCGGCGGTTTGTTTTGTGCGGGTAACATCAGATGCAAAAATCATATCAATTTTTTCCTTTTTTAATACATGAGCAGTTTTTTCCACTTGCGTTCTCCCTAAAATGGTAAGTGGTAATTTTACGGGCTCCGGCCAACAGTTTAATAAATGCTTTGTATTGTTTTCCGCCTGACCATGACGCATAAAAATATACCGATTTGTTCCCCCTCCTAATGCCCCCTTAAATTCACCAATACTCCCCACCACTTTCCTTGCGTCACATGAGTCACACTCCCAAATCGGAAGCGGGGTACCCCAATATCGTTCACGAGATATTGCCCAATCTTTCACCTCCCTGATCCATTCACCAAACCTTCCCTCTTTCAGGTGATTTGGAATCCAGTTTATTTTTTTGTTTTCAGCAATAAGTTTTTCCCTCAGTGCACTCATCCCAATAAACCATGAGCTGCGCGCGTAATAGAGAAGCGCGGAATTACAGCGCCAGCAAAACGGATATTCGTGTTTGTATTTTTCGGTTCGTAAGAAAAAGTTTTTCTTTTTCAATGACTCAAATATTTTCTCGTCTGTATTTGGATTTTTTGCTGGTAGTCCGGAAAATCCTTCAACTTCTTCCACAAATCTTCCTTGTTCGTTTACCGTGTGATATTCGGGTAATCCAATCTGTTTTCCAAGCACATAATCATCCTCTCCATACATAACCGCAGTGTGTACCACGCCAGTTCCATCTGTAGTGGTAACAAAATCCGCAGCATACACTTTATATGCCATTTCTTTTGTGTCTATTTTTTTGATCGCGGGAATTTTGAATAATGGTTCATACGAAAGCTCAACAAGATCTTTTCCTTTTATTTTTTCAATTTCAGTATATCCAGTTTCAAGAACTGATAATCGCGCGGTCGCAAGAATATATGTTTCAGATATCTTTCCTTCTTTTATTGCGATAATCGAATAATCAACGTGTGGGGCAATTGCAAGCGCGATGTTTCCCGGAAGCGTCCATGGGGTGGTGGTCCAGGAAAGAATATACGTATGTGGCCCCACCATTCTTTTTCCGATCTTCTGCTTTTCTTTTAATTTAAATTTTAGATATACAGAATTTTCTTCAACTTCACGATATCCGAGCGCTAATTCATGAGACGAAAGTCCTGTGCCACACCGTGGGCACCATGGAACTACTTTGTGTCCACGATATAATAATTTTTTTTCTGCAGTTGATTTGAAAATCCACCACAACGTTTCCATATACGAATTCTGATAAGGAATATATGGATCCTTTAAATCAAGCCAAAATCCCATCCGTTTGGTGAGTTTTTCCCATTCATCTTTATACTTCCACACCGATTCTTTGCATTTCTGGTTGAACTCGGCGATCCCGAATTTTTCAATTTCCTTTTTTGAAGAAAGACCAAGTTGCTTTTCCACTTCAAGTTCAACAGGCAATCCATGTACATCCCATCCACCCTTTCGGGGAACCACATATCCATTCATTGTCTTATATCGCAAGATTACATCCTTAAAAGAACGCGAAAGTACGTGGTGAATTCCCGGTTTTCCATTTGCGGTCGGTGGACCCTCATAAAATATAAACTTTTTCCCTTTGTTTTTTGTAAGCGAGCGCTTAAAAACATCGTGTTTATCCCAAAAATCAAGGATTTTTTCTTCGACGTCGGGAAGTGAGAATTTATCTAATCGTTTAAGCATAATTATAAATTTTAGATGAAAAAATGGCTTTTTACAAAACCTGGATAACCTATTACTGTATTTATATGTTCGGAGAGTATATAAAATCGAAAGAAAAAGACATATATGGACGTATTACGTAAAACAGTAAATTTTGAATTATATAAAGAGAGAACAGACGAGGATCTTGTTGTTGAAACGCTAAAATGTGACGACATATACGCAGTGCTCATTGATCGATATCAAAAAAAACTCACACGATATATACAAAGAATTAGCTCGCTTTCCAATGAAGACGCGGAGGAAATACTTCAAGAAATATTTATAAAAACATATAAAAATCTGAACGATTTCGATACCTCATTAAAATTTTCTTCATGGATATATCGCATTGCACACAACGAAGTTATAAGTCATATACAAAAAATAAAGACCATTCCCTTTTCCTCCCTAGGTCAGGAAGGAATAAATGAAGAACAGGAATCTCTTGCAGAAAAAATTGCCACAGACACGGACATTGAAAGAGAGTTTGATAAAAAGATAATGCGCGATCACATTACTAGTGCGCTTGGCGCTCTTGATAAAAAATACCGCGATGTGCTGATATTAAGGTTTTTAGAGGAGAAGGATTATGAAGAAATATCAGACATTCTCCAGAAACCAATTGGAACGGTTTCGGTACTTATAAAACGTGCAAAAGAAAAATTTAAAAACATAGTCGTAGAAAAAAACATACACACGGAATTATGAATGATATAGATAAAAATATAATTGAAAAAATAAAAAGTGGTAAGATAACAAAAAAACCTAAGTGGATTTTTATCATTGAACGAACTGGGTTGTGGGTTCTTTTGGTAAGTACGACGCTTATTTGTAGCGCAACATTTGGAGTAATACTTTTTTCTATTGTTGACCATGACTGGAATATGCACGAAATAATAGGAAAAACATTTTTTGAATTCCTTATGATAAGCATGCCGTATTTCTGGATTATCCTTCTTATACTTCTCTCATTGTTAATATATATTGAGTTTAAAAAAACAAAAACGGGCTATCGATATATGCCCCACATTATAATTACCGCCATAGCGCTTCTTAGTGTTATTTTGGGGATTTTCTGGCACTTCCTCGGCGTGGGAGAGGTGATTCATGAATTTGTGTCAAATAATATCCCTTATTATGAAGATTTTGTATATAACAAAAAAGATGTGTGGTCTCATCCAGAAATCGGGTTGATCTCGGGAAGAATTAGTAGTATAGAAGATGGAAGATTTGGACTTGTTGATTGGAATGGAAAGATGTGGGAGGTATATGCGTCCGGCACCATATGGAATGGTACGGCGACAAATACACTAAATAGGAGGGTTAAAATATCAGGGATAAAAGATGACGAAGGAATTTTCTCCGCAAGAGAAGTGAATGATTGGAAAGAAAGCGTGCAAATAATAAAAAAAATGAAACAAAATAGAACTCCTGCGCGTAGTATCGAATGAAAGGTCGTTAAATGATGAAAAACATGAAAAATAAAATCGCGCTTGGAATAGGGATATCGTTTGTTACCGCAAGCATAATCACGCTTTCTCCATCTGCACACGCGGCCCAGAGTAATCAGTCTCAAGTGATAAAAACACCAGAAAAAACAGAAACCGTGGCAAGCGGGGGCGGTGCAACAAGTACATTAAAAATAAATAAAAATGGTGGGAATATTAAAAAAAAGACAACTCAAAAGTTATCTACAAATACAAAAACTGTAAAACAGAGGAAAGCAAATACCACACCCAAGAAAATTAAAGCAACAAACGAGAAGAAACAACTTGGAACATCAAATGGAGAAACGAGAAAAAATGGCGCACGACGCGCACCACCAACTACTACCCCATAACACACGAGAAAATTAGGAGGCTAAAAAATCCCGTATTACACGGGATTTTTACATATTTTCGGGAACACTCACCCCTATTATTCTAAAGAGATTCTCAAATACAATTTTTGTCGCTTCAATAAGAAAAAATCTTGCTTGGAATACTTCTTCTTTCTCCCCTATTACGCGTTCTTTTTCGTAAAAGTTATGAAATGCCCGCGCAAGCTCAATTGCATAACGCGTAAGTCGATGTACTTCAAAATCATCCACACACATATCAATAATCTCGGGAAATTGTGATAACTTTCTTATAAGAAACAAATCTTCGGTTGTATGTAAATAACTGAGATCAATGTTTTGGTTCAAAATAAAAACCCCAGCTTTCTCACCGATACTTCGTGCCCGAACGTATGCATACTGTACATAGTATACTGGGTTCTGCATTGATTTTTGTTTTACCGCTTCCAAATCAAAATCAATGTGAGTAGTGGGAGCACTTGAGAGAAGTGAAAAAACCACATTATCTCTTCCTACCTCATCAAGAAGTTCTTCTGTAGTGACATATGTTCCCGCGCGCTTTGACATTTTTATTACCTCATTCCCCCGCTTCACGCGTACAAATTGATATAACAACACCTTAAATTTTTCTGAATCGTATCCAAACAATTTAGTAAGCGCTTGTAACTTCGGAACGTGGCCATGATGATTGCTTCCAAACACATCAATCACAAGATCATATCCAGATTCAAATTTCTCTTTATGGTACGCAATATCAGAAGCAAAATATGTAGGCTTTCTGTTACTTTTTACAATTACCGCCTCTCTGTCCTCCAAAAATTCATCTTTTGGCGCAAACCACAACGCCCCGTCACTCTCTTTTGTTGCTCCTTTCTCTTTTGTAATATCAATTGCCTCCTGGGTCTTTCCGGAAGAAATCAATTCGCTCTCTTTCCGAATAAGATCAAAAAGAATTCCCATCCGTTTCAAAACGTTCATGTTGTTTTCAAAAATATAATTGAGCCCGAATTCTGTAAGCGTTGTGACAGTAATATTCCCGCCATTCCCAAATTTTTTAAGCACCGCGGTTACCACCTCTTCAAGATATTCACCTTGATATCCTCCCTCTGGAAATGTAGCGTCCTTCCCTAGTTTTTTTTCGTACCAATACCACAGTGTCTCTCCTAGTTTATCAATCTGTCCCCCTACATCATTATGAAGATATTCACGAAGTACCTCATACCCACTTTCTTCATACACGCGCGCCAAGCTTTCGCCATACGGACCGCCACGAGCGTTTCCAATATGAATAGGGCCCGTTGGGTTTGCGGACACATATTCAATTCTTATTTTCTTTCCCTTCCCTTTTTTGTTTTGTCCATATTCGCCCTTCTTTTCAATAATTTTTTTTAATTCCGCAAAAAGAACATCTTTTGAAATCCAGAAATTAATAAATCCCCCAGCGGCAATTTCAATTTTTTCAAACAGCGTATTTTTTTGAAGCGTTTCAATAATTTTTTTTGCAACGATATTCGGTGATTTTTTCTCTTTTTTTGCGAGCGCGAACGCAACACTCGTTGAATAGTGCCCAAATTTTTCATCTTCCTGAAACTCAATATCAAAGCGGATGTCTCCAGGAATTATGTTTTTTACTAATTTTAATATCTCCTCTTTTATCATCTCTATATCTTAACTCTACAATAAAAAACTTCTTCGGCAAATCTTTATATTCCGGTGTTTTGTGTTACCGTAAACATATCCAATGAAGACATTTTCAATAAATAAACGGGCAGGGTTTGATTATGAGATGCTCGAAACATTTGAGGCGGGACTTGAATTGAAAGGATTTGAGGTAAAATCAATTGTAAGTGGACGCGTAAACACCACTGGGAGTTATGCAATCGTGAGAGGGAATGAGGCGTGGATCGTAAATCTCGATATTCCACCCTATCAACCACAAAACACACCCGAAGGATATGACCCAAAGCGAACGCGCAAACTTTTACTTCATAAAAAAGAAATAGAGCGTCTCATTGGACGAACAAAAGAAAAGGGATTGACTATTGTACCCATAAAGATGTATAATAAAAACTCAAAGATAAAGATTGAGCTGGGGCTCGGACGAAGTAAAAAGAAATATGACAAACGCGAGGTAATCAAAAAAAGGGAAACCGAGCGCGAAATAAGGAGATTAAGTTGAGAGTAGTAGATTTAAAAAATTAATTATGGGGGTGCACGTATCGACAGAGATTATATTTATATATAGCAGGTCGAGCTGAATATCTCGAAAACTGTTCAACAAATTATAACTGCCAATTTTAACGCAGTCCCCGCCCTCGCTTACGCGTAGTGCGGCATCGGCCCTTCAGGTCTCATAGAGGATTACCGGTGTTATAATGAGAACCGCTCAGAATATGGATCTACTTCGCTCCATCCTGAGTTAAATAACGCAAAGTATTATTGTTCTGAACTTTTAGTTCAAAAACTAAGCTTGTAGAATATGTATAAATAAATTTTTGGAAGAGGGTTCAATCTCTCCACCTCCACCCTATTAGAGTTTAATTTTTGATTTGTGTATTTTCCGTTTTATGAGTTTTAGCTGATTTCAACTAACTCTAACGGGGTCCACAAAAAATCCGCTGTTTTAGCGGATTTTATTTTCAAGCACATTTTTCACAGAGCTGACCAGCCCCTTCAACATAGTTTTTTCTGAGATTAATATTTGTATTCAGCATATATCCAGTTTCATTCCCACAGAGAATACAAAGTTCAATTTCATTTCCAATAGTTTTTGGAACCCCGTGTTCTTCAAAATAATCAAACCGTTTTTGAGAACAATTCATACACACGGGAGCAATTGTGTTTTGGGGAACATAATCACCAGAAAAGATAACCTCAGTTGCAGCTATGCTACAATCAATACAATTTGGATATTTTAAGAGAATATCTTCTGAAAAATCCATTTGGCACCTCCATAGATATAAATGAAAAAGACTGAAATCATGATATTCCCAATAATCTGTGGTGTCAAAAAACAAAAACCCCAAGTTTTTGGGGTTTTAAAATAAATCGGAGATAAAATATTCAGCACCGTCTCGAATTTTAAACCGCTCAAGCGTCGCCCGTATTTCCGCTGTTTCTTTTTTTGGAAACAATCGATGTGCGGGATGTTTAATTGGCATCACGGTAATTCCTACACCAATTGAAATAAGTGCCTCATAGGCATTCTTTCCGCATGCAAGAATAAGATCGGGACATACCACTTCAATTCTTTTTTGAAGGTGAGAAGTGATTGGGGGAAGATTTGAAGATGATGTTTTTCCTATTGATGGATTTGCGTTCGTAAAACAAACCTTAAATTTCTTTGGGGGAATAATCTCCCCAAAAAGACGTTTTCCGCTGAACGATGTTTTAAATTTCTTTTTCCAAATACCCGGATTCCACTTTATAAATCCCTCTTTTGCCCACGGGTTTTGAAGCACCACAAGAAGCTTATAGATTTTTTCCATCTCTCGCCCTCATTATTTTAAAAACTACCAAAAGATTATCTCTTTCCTCGTTTTTTGTAAACAAGAGATGTGTGGATCAATATTTTTTAAAATCATTGACCTTTTTCCCATCCTATTCTATAAACAAGACAGTACTAAAACAAAGAGGAATAATAGAACATGAATCAGTTTTCGGGCACTTCGTCGCAAAATACACGCATATTCACTATACCGAACATCATTACGGGTATTGGTATTCTTTTTGCTGTTGGGGCCGGATATTGTGTATTTACAAAACAATACACATTGGGATTTACATTTTTTATTATTAGTGCAGTTTCGGATTTTTTTGACGGGTTCACTGCACGATATATCGAAAAAAGAAAACCCGGATGTGGAACTTCGCGAGTCGGTGAAATACTTGATCCAATGCGGGACAAACTTCTCATTCTCGCGGTGGTGTTTATAAACATAAAGATCGGTGCTCTTATTATTATTGCAGAATTGGTCTCAATTCTCGCATCATATTTTGTTCGCGAAGCCGCTGGTCATCATATAATCACAAAAACAAGTAAGTTTGTCACTACAGTACAATTCATACTTGCTCCAGTGCTTTTTTTGACACAAAGAGAAAGTTTATTTTTTCTATTCCTCATATTTTCTTGTCTTAGAGGAATAAGTTATTTTATTGAATTTGAGAGATATAAAAGAAAATCCCCTTGGTGAGGGGATTTTTGCTACTGATCCGAAAAATTTGTAGTTTGTTTTTTTCCATTCATGCCGACTCTCATTGCTCCTCTCTTAAATATTTCTTCGTTCTGGTTAGAAAAGCAGGGTGTAATAAAACCAATCATACCAACCTCTCTTTTTGTGAAAAACCACACACATTCTACCCACAGTCTCTTTTCTTTTGCAATTCCTGATGATATGATGACTCCATAGAACAACGAATAAACAACCAAATAACCGCCCCAGAGCTCCGTGTAATCGGTGAAAATGGGGAGAATCTTGACATCATGAAGCGCGATGATGCGCTTGCGCTTGCATATGGGAAAAACCTCGATCTTATCGAGATTGCCCCAACTGCAAAACCCCCAGTAGCACGCATTATGGATTTTGATAAGTTTCGATATCAAAAAGAGAAGGAATTAAAAAAACAAAAACAATCACAGAAAAATTCTGAATTAAAGCAAATTCGTATTACTCCGCGCGCCGCATTAAATGACCTCCAAATAAAAGCGGCAAAAACGGATGAATTTTTAAAGGGAGGACATAAAGTAGAAATCAATCTCTTCTTAAAAGGAAGGGAGAAAGCAAATAAAGAGTGGGCGTTAAAAAAACTTCACGAATTCCTTACGCTTATTAAAGAACCACATCAAAATACAACGGAGCCAAAACAGGGAGGGAGGGGGTTTAATATGCAGATAACGAGAAAATAGTTTTGTATTTATTTTTTAAAAAAAACACAACACCACATATGTGGTGTTGTGTTGGAGAATGAGTGTGGGGTTGCAATAATTTCAAAAAAAGCGTAAAATTCCTCTCACGTAAGCCTATATGAAAAAAAGTATTACACAACGGATAAAAATCACCCGAGGGGGCAAAATAAAGCGCCGAGCGACCACACTTGGGCACTCTCGGAGTAATAAAAATAGCACCCAATATCGAAGGAAAAAAAGAAGTCGTGATCTTTCTATGGCAGTGAAAAAAATTATCATGTACGTATGACACGCGTAAAACGAGGAACAATTGCCCATAAAAAACGGGAGCGACTACTCAAAAAAACAAAGGGGTACCGATGGGGAAGAAAAAATAAGGAACGCGCAGCAAAAGATGCACTACTTCATGGGCTCTCACGATCATTTAAGGGGAGAAAGGAAAAAAAGAGGGAATATCGATCATTGTGGCAAACACAAATAAATGCCGCAACACGAATAAATGGAACAAAATACAGTACATTTATGAGTAATCTCAAGAAAAAGAATATACTGATAGACCGAAAAATACTCGCCCAAATTGCAAAAGAATATCCGGAAATATTTAAAAAAATTGTAGAAGAATCACTCAAATAAAAAACCACCACTCCTCAAAGAGTAGTGGTTTTTTATTGTTCGTTTTTTACATGAATATTTTTTGGTCGCATACCATCTCCTCGTTCGCGCACACTAACACCCTTTTTTTGTGGGTCTACCTGGCGATGTAATAATCCCTTTTTTCTGATAATAAGATCGTGTGCATTCTTCAGATTCTTTTTTAAATTCGGATGAATAAGCATACGGAGTGCATCTCGGTAGAGAAACCACCCATATCCCTGTTGTTCTGGATCTGGGGGGAGGCGAATGGTTACTTTGTCTGTTTCGGCAAGATAATAACTTACTGTCTTGAATATTTTTTCTTTATCTTTAATAAAGGTAAATCTATCTTGCACCCTAAACCAATCGATAAAAAGAAGATCTTTTTTTCCTATTCCCGTTTCCTCATATACCTCGCGCAACGCCGCGGGAAAGTTTTTTTCCCCTTCATTTAATTTTCCCTTGGGAAAATTCCAATATCTTCCACGATGATATAAAAGCAAAAACTTCGGGCCCTCACTTGTCATGCGATAAATAATCATCCCCGCACTTATTTCTTTTGTCATATATAAATAATTTATCTTCCTAGATTTACAGGGGTATGATCGCGAAATGTTTCTGTTTTTTCTGAAATTGTTTTCGGGAGGATAAGGTGGGGAACATAAAAAAGAATAAATGATCCCACAAACGACAATATTCCAACAAGAACAAATATCGCTTGAAACCCAAATATCCCGCCAATCACCCCCCCTAGAAGAGCGGTAATTCCATGTGCAAATCCAATAGTGGTACTACTCAGTGACCAATTGAATGCTGCGTGAGTTTTATCAATGTGCCGAGAAAATATTGCAGACCACGAAGGAACATAAAGACCCATAGCAATCGCATGTATAAATTGAACTACATAAAGCCTGCCAACGGTATGTACTGTTAAAAACATCATAGCTGAAAAGCCGGCAAGTATTAATCCAAACACAAGGGTATAAAAATCGTCTTTTTCGCCCTCGCGCTTATCTATAAGAATGGCAACAGGAATCTGAACGAGTGATTTTACAATCCAATAAATTGCGGATGTCATCCCAACTGTGATAAGTGTTGCGCCAATCACATCTTCAAGAATAAAAATTGAAAAAATCGGACCAATGAGTCCCCATCCTCCTAAAAATATTAGGTCAGAAATGACAAAATATTTTACTACCTTATTTATTTTAAGATCTCCAAAGTCAATATGAAAATGTGTATGCATATGTCTTATATATTACTCTTTAATATGAAATACAAAATCAGATTCCTCATACACCAACGAAATAGTATTTCCTCTTCCAACTTCTTTTTTTAATATTTTTTCCGCAAGCACCCCACGAATTTTTTCTGAAATTACCTGTCGAAGCGGACGAGCCCCAAACACTGGACTATATCCGAGCTCTCCAATTTTTTGTATTGCGCTTTTTTCTACTTGAAGCGTGATTCCATGAACGTCACGAAGAAGTTCGGTCACTTCATACACCAATAATTGTGCAACCTGTTCTATTTCCTCCTTGTCGAGGTTCCTGAACACAATAATATCAGAAAATCTGTTGATAAGTTCTGGTTTAAAATAATCGGTGAGTTTTTTCTTCAATTGTTCTCCGATTTCATCAATTGTCTTTCCCCCCTCTACCTCTTCTTTTATAAATTGTGAGTGCGCGTTTGATGTCGCAATAATGATGGTGTTTTCAAAATTTACTGTTCTTCCTAATCCATCACTTAGTCTCCCATCGTCAAAAACCTGAAGAAAGATATTTAGCACATCAGGATGCGCTTTTTCGAATTCATCCAGCAAAATAAGGCTGTATGGTTCCTGCATTACTCCATCAGTCAGTGTCCCGCTTTTTGTGCCGTCTGGGGTTCCAATGAGTCTAAAAATACTTTGTTTGTCTTGATATTCCGACATATCAAACCGCTGCATTAAGTCTTTTGACCCAAATTGTATTTTCGCAAGTATCTTTGCAAGTTCTGTTTTTCCAACGCCAGTCGGACCGACAAATAAAAACGTCGCAATTGGCCCCCCTTGGCGCGAAAGCCCGCTTCTGTATTCCCGAAGTGCTTGCGCGACATCACGCACTGCAACTTTTTGATTTATTAATTTTTTATGAATTGTCTCTTCTAAATTGAGAAGTTGTTCCGCCTCCAATCCAGATGCTTTTTGTATTGGAATCTTACTTTGCTTCTCCGCAATATCAATCACAAAATCTTGAGTGAGAATTTTTTCTTTTAAATGCTCTGCTTGTACAATTGCCTCTTTTAAAAGGTCTGATGCGCTTCCCGGAAGGAGTTTGTTTCTAAAGTATCTATGTGCTAACTCGACAGATTTTCTAATCGCCTTAAATGTGATAAAGACCTTAAAATCGTGTTCAAGAAAAATACTACGATATACAAGAAAGCGTGTGGCCTCTTCTTCGGAAATTTCATTAATTTGAACCACGTCAAATTGATTTAAAAAATCTGTGCGAGACTCTATGTATGATTTGAATTCTCTCGGATATGTGTCCCCAATAACGGGAATTTCTTGATTTTCAATTATTGGCAACAAGAGGTCTATTACATTAATTGCCTGGGTTGTAGTGGTTCGAAAAAGATCGTGGATGTTCGGAATAAAAAGCACAATATTTCCTGCGTTTACTATATCTTGAACCATTTTTTGCATTCGATCGGTAAGTTGCTCTTGTGTTGCACCAGAAATAAGTTTTGAAACATCAAGTGAAATAAGTCTTTTATCAAACAAAACCCTGGGAACATTGTCTTTTACCATTTGAAACGCTAGGTGTGCAACAATTGTTGATTTTCCCGACCCCGGGTCACCTACTAACAAAATATTCGGTTTTCCAGGACGAGAAATAACACGAAGAATTTCTTCATATTCCTGATCGTGACCAATAAGAAACCCTATTTTTTCTCTGTGCACCATTTCAGTGAGATCGCTTCCATATTGATCTAAAAATGGAGTTGGTCGAGACGTCCATGCTCGATTTATAACTCTCTTTCGCATTGCTTTTGATTCGTACACAAGACCACCCAAAAACGAGGGAAGGTTTTTAATTCCCGAGAGAAAACGACTATATCTTCCGAAGATAATCGCTTCTGCAACGTCTCCAGGAAGGATATTAAAAAGATTTAGTGTTTTTTGTATTGGTGGGTGCCCACTTGATATAATCGCTGCAAAAACATTCCTTGGTTCTATATACCTTTCATGAACCGCACACGCATTGTTATACGCCCCCTCAGCAACCAAAGAAATTATCTCATATAGTTCCTCCTTTTTTCTTTTTGTTGTTGAATCGAGATGTTGAGAAATTTTTTCTGCAAACTCCACATAGCGAACATCAAGTCGGGTGAGAACCCTTTGTATATCTTTCCGTTTTATAAGCTCTAAAAGCATCACACGGTAAGGATCTTCCCCTGTTACAAACGAGCGGCGAAATCCATACCCAAGTATTCTATACGTGGGGGTGGTACACGTGAGTGCAATATTTTTTTCTTTTTCCTCTTTTATTTCTAAAATTGTCTTTTCTCCCTTTCGTGCATGGAGAAGTCTATCAAAGAGAAATATTCCAAGAAGAAAAGAAAACCAGCGAAGTGGCTCAATGTCAGAAAAAAACAAAAGCACACATACAGACACAGAAAATATATAAGCCAAATAAGTAATAAAACGCACAGTAGTTTCTCCAATGCCAGATAAAAATAGCCGCGGTTCTTTAAAATAAATATTCATAATGGTTATGGGGTAAGTGTTTTATACAAAAAAAACAACGGAATAAAAAGCCACAAAACATACAGGAGGGCAGCAACAATAAATATGCACACATATATTACGGTGGTTATCACAAGACGAACAATACGAAACAAAAAGCCAAATACATATCCAATAAAAGAATAGTCACCGTAAAGAGGTTTAAAGATGTTTTTCGCGGTAATTTTCCATGCAAAAACCCTATCCATTGATTCAAAGCAATTGATAACAAAATCAAAATACATTCGAATGCTTTTTATATACCAATGCCTTAAAAATTCAAATATTCTATAAAAAAACCTTTCTATGAGATAAATCGCGGCAAAATTCATAATAATTCAACGTATATCTAATTATACCAACAAAACACAAAAGCGCACTTTTGTTTTAAAAGAGGTTCTCCTGATTATTCGAATTTATAGTGTCTTCGTGACTTAATTCTTTTTGTATTAATGTATCATATTTTTTTATCACCAACGGGATTTTATAAAATCCCTCTGTTAATTTTTTAAGCATCTCCGTAGAACGCAGTCCTGCCGCAGGATGAAAAAGCGGAACAAGCAGCCTTCCATCCCCGAGTCGAAATATTTTTCCTTGGTCTCTAGTTATTTTTGCAGTGGGAATGAAATAATTCATCGAAAAACGCCCAAGTGTTGCAATAACTTTTGGACTAAGAATATTAATTTGTCGCGTGAGATATGGCTTATATGCCTCGATTTCTTCAGGAAGCGGATCCCTATTCATTGGGGGACGACGTTTTACAATATTCGTAATATATATGTCCTCGCGCCTCCACCCAACCGCCTCAATAAGACGATCAAGTAATTTTCCTGACCGTCCAACAAACGGACGTTTCAATTCGTCTTCTCTCTTCCCGGGCGCCTCACCAATAAACAACACGTCACAATTAATATCTCCTTCTCCAAACACGAGATTTGATTCTCGAAGTGGAAGCGAGATGTCTTCTATTAACTCTTTTTCTAATTCCCTTAATAGTTCTTGTTTTGACATAATTTAATTATAAATCAAAAACGAACTATTTCCTCCTCCAAATCAATGCCAAATTTTTTCTTTACCCTCCTTTTGAGAAATGTAGTAGTCATATTTACATCTTTTGTTGTCGCACTTCCTATATTGATAAAAAGGTTCCCGTGATGTTCTGCGATTTTTATTCCTCCTACACACATCCCTCTTGCCCCAACCGACTCAAGAAGATAGCCAGCGGGAATTTTTCCTTCAATTATTTTTGATCGGTCAATTTTTTTTATCGCGTTTTTTGAGATATTTTTTAATAAAACGTTTTTAAAAAAACTTCCTGGACATTTTAATGTTGGAGGATATTTTTTACTTCGTATCAACCGTATATTTTTTGAAACACCGCACACAATATTCTTTTTTCCTTTTTTAAGAAAAATTTCTGCTCTCAAGATGATCGTGTTTTTCTTTTTAAAAATACTATCACGATATCCAAACTTACACGTATCCCGATTTATCCAAAATGTTTTTTTTCCATCAAACACCAAAACCCTTTTCACTACTTCCGAAATAGAATGTCCATATGCCCCCGCATTACCAAATATTGCCCCTCCAATTGTTCCGGGAATTGCAGTAAGCGACTCAAGTCCACCATATCCGTCACGAAGAGATTTTTTTACAACCAAATCAAGAGGTACTCCTGAATCAATAATATATCCGTTTTTGCTCCGGATTATTTTTCCCCCACGCACACAAATCAGCAATTCCCTAAAACTATCTTTTTCAAAAAAAATATTACTACCCCCAGCAAATACCCTTACAGGAATTCTTCTTTTTTGTGCCCACGAAACCGCTGATATAACATCTTCCGGTTTTTTTGCCAAAACAAATAATCCAGCGCGCGCACCAATGCCAAACGTTGAATATTTTTTGAGTAAAATATTTTTTTGAATTTTTATATTATCTTCCATGGTGCCCTCGAGAGGAGTTGAACCTCTATTTCCAGCTTCGGAGGCCAGCGTTCTATCCATTGAACTACGAGGACGATTCCTCACTCACCCCCATTATTATTCCCAAAACCAACCAAAGCATCAACTTCCCTGATTCAAGTGTCCAGAGAAAGTGATCAAATAATCCAAACACAAGGAGGGAAGAAAGGGTGACGACGCCAAACCAAAAATAATACGGCGGGGATTTAAGAAAAACAAAAAGTTGTTTTTTAAAAAAAACGGGGGTCGCAACAAAAATAAGATATAAAAAAGATATAATTCCAAACACCCCCAACTCGGATGTAATAAGAAGATAAAGATTATGAATCGGCTGCCAATCTATATTGTCATAAATTCTATATTTCCCATACAAATTGTTTTCTTCAGAGAAAAATATTTGATTACCTATTCCGACGCCAAGTGGGTTTTGAAGCACTATATCCCGCCCTATATTGTTATAGAGTACGCGATAATTTACCGATGGTTCGTCACGAGAAAGCGTTGCTCGGGGAAAAATTGCCCACCCAAGCGAGAAAAAAATAACTACAAATAATCCACACATAACAAAAAGGAGGTGAAACGTTTGTCCTTGTGTGTCTTTGTATAAAAAACCAATACACAGTGAAAATATGATTCCGAACAAAGAAACAATCCATCCAGACCGAGAAAACGTGAGCACAAGACCAACAAGAATTATAAAAATCGAAACAGAGATAATTATTCTAAAAAACAACCGCTCTTTCAAAAAAATCATAAAAGATTTTGAATTGGTTGGTTTTCTCCGTATCCATAAAAAAAGGCACCCAATAAGTCCCAACACAAGAAAACCGGCAAGTATATTTGCATGTGCCATTGTGCCGTAGGCGCGGAGAAGTGGAACACCAAACACGGGGAAGCGCGCAACATTGTTAGAAAATTCGTTGATAATCGACTCGCCCAAGAACCACAATCCAACACTTTTCTGGAAAAAAAATTGGAGAAACCCAATGACGGCCTGAAAAACAGCGGCGGAAACAAATGTATAAACAACGGCCGTGATGGAGACAATATTTCTCCTTATCACAAAAAACAAAAAAACACCTTGAAATATAGTAAAAAGGAGTCGAAGAAAAAAATATGCACTCAAAAAAATATGCGAAGAAAAAAGAGGAGAGATAAAACAAAAAAAAGAGAAGGCGCAAAGAGAAATAAACATACTTCCTTTTTCTTTTAAAAAAGAGGAAAGGTTTTGAAATATGTTTTTAATGCTTCCGAAAAATGCCGCACCTATGAAATAAAATGAAAAAAGAAACAATATATCACTCAAAAAAACAAATATTGTATCAAACTCACTTGTTCCGCCGGTAAAAGAATAAATAAATTTTTTTGTTCCGAGGGGTACCGAAAGAAGAAACAAAAAAAACACACCACGTGAAATATTCTTATTTCTACTAATTTCCTTAAACATAACTAAAATTTGAATATGATATTCAATATCTCATATATAATTGCAGCGGAAAAAAACAAATAGAGAGTGTATGAAATTTTTTTGAGTTTATGAAGCGGAAATGCATTCTGCCACATGCGTATCACAAAGATACCCCCGAATGCAGTAAATACACCCCCTACAAGACCTAACACAAACAAAAGATCTTTAAATCCGAGAAAATAGAGAAATAATGGAAGAAACAATGGAACGCTAAAACCAACCCATTTCGGCCATTCTGCATCTAAAACAAGAATGTCTTTTATGTTTATGCCAATAACAAAATATGAATCCCAAAGGGCGATGAGCCCAAGAATTCCCAAGAGACCGCACACGAGAGGAGAAAAAAATGTAAGTCCGCTTAACGTATCAGAAGAAATATCCCCCCCCAATCGAAACACGCTAAGAACAAAGAAAAAATATATCACTGCAGGAATACATGTGCCCCACACAAAGGATTTTTTCATAGAAAATTCATTCTCACTCCCTTTTGTTTTTCTATATTCCTCAACTATTTTTGAAATAGCAGAGCGACCTGAAAATGAAAAAAGAAGGAGACCAAAAGGAAGAAGAAAGATTGTCCAATTAAACGCTTTGGGAAAAAAAGAAAAATTTGGAATATTGATTGTTGTCCCCCCAAGAAAAAATATAAAAACAATAAGGGTAATAATAGAAAAAGTGCTTAACACTTCAATAATTTCCAACCAACGCAAGCGCGCAAACATAAAAACAGAACTTAGTGCCCAAAACAAACACACTGAAAGCGATCCGCTTATTCCGAAACCAAAATTCAAAAATTTTTCTGCAAGAATAAGATAAACCACCAACACAAACAAGAGTTCGCCGATTGCGACAAAAGAAGCAATTTTTGAATATGGCGACGATAAATTTTTTTCGCTCAATTTAAAAAAATCATGGGGCTTCTCTTCTCTGAGAAGGAGGGAAGAATATATAAAATAAAAAATAATATATATCCCACTAAATATGAGAAGATATAATACCCCTAAAAAAAATCCAATGCGGGAAAAAAGATATGGGAGTGAAAAAATGCCGGCACCGATAATTGTACCGGCAAGTAACCCCACCGAAAGAACCGCTGATTTATTCATAAGTGTGAATTACTCTTCTAAAAATACCTCGTCACCCTCTCGCGCTTTGTCCCCCACCTTAATTCCAACTTCCTGACCTTTCTTTGCACTCTCTATATTTTTGTGATCATACTGCATTGACTTTATTTTTTCCGAAAAATCTGTTGTTGCTCCCTTGAACTGAATTTTCTCGCCAACTTTTATTGGTTTATTGAATTTCACTATTACTACATCAATCGCTCCAAAAAAATGAGTAACAACTCCAATTGGTTTTTTCGCGGCAATTTTTTTTGGCATATATTATTTAAAGTACTCGGCCTTTTGTTCCGTTCTTTCTTTCTTCTTCCTCTATTTCTTCAAGAACTTTGTCAAGAAGCGTACTTGGATCCTCTGAATATACAACCCTTCCGGGGCCACGATGTGCGTTTTCTACAATACCCCGTAAATTATCGGCCATGCCTCCCGTCCCCTCGAGAACTCCAATTGGTTTTTTATCTTCAAACGCAATCGTAAATTCGTTTAAAGTTCCGATTCTTCCACAAATAGTGATCACCGCATCAGACGAACGGATAAGAAGAAGGTTCCTTCCCGCATAATTAAATCCGGTATAAATAATGAGATCGTGATAATCAGTAGGAAGTTGATAGGTTTTTATATGAGCGGCTTTTGATGCGGCTGGAGAAAGCCCAATCACAATTCCCCCCTCCGATTTTGCCCCTTTTGCAGCCCAATATGGCGTTCCTGTGGTTGCACCCGTCACAAGCACCAACCCTCTTTTTGCAATTTCTCTTCCTAGGGCCTCGGCTTTTTCTTGTGTTCCTTCCGCGCAACACCCCGTTTCTGCCGCCCCCGAAACACAAATTTTATATTTGAGGTGAAAACTGCTGTTATTTTTATTATTTTCCAAACCTGATTTTTTTCGTAGCATAAATATTTATTCGTTTCAATTATAACATCACTGACTCTTGAAAAGAAGGAATTTCTACTTCGCATCCAATTTTATTTTTTATTTTTTCAGAAAGCGCCTCTGATTCATCTTCTTCTCCTTGTACAACAAATATTTTTTTCACCGAATCCCTCATTTCTGATGCCCATCGTAAAAGTTGTATTTGATCTGCGTGGGCAGAATATCCACTAATCGATTCGACGCGAGCGCGTACGTGAATTTTTTCTCCAGAAATTACCACGGAAGGATTTTTTTCTATAATAGCCCTTCCAAGCGATCCTTTTGCCTGGAACCCAACAAACAATATGGTGTTGTTTTGATCCTCAAGGTATTGTTTCTCGTGAAACAATACTCTTCCCCCCTGAGACATTCCCGCTCCCGCAACGACAATTTTTGGAGGAGGGGTTTTTGAAATAATTTTCGATTCTTCTTGTGTGAGAGTAAAACGAAGCCCAGGAAAATCAAAGATATTGTCTCCATTATTCATATGTTCGATTGCCTCATTATTAAAATACACCGGATCGCTGATATATTTTTCATATACGGTGGTAAGTTTAATGGCGAGGGGGCTATCGACAAATATTGGTATGCTCGGTATTTTTTTGTGTTCAACTAATTCATTCAATTCAAAAAGCATTTCCTGTGTTCGTTCAAGCGCAAATGCTGGGATAAGAAGTACCCCCTTTTTTTGTATTGTTTCACGAATAATACGTTCGAGCTCGTTTTTCCTTTCATTAAGTTTTTCATGAACTCGTCCCCCATACGTTGACTCGATGAGTGCATAATCTACGCGTTCTTGTATTGGTTCTCCTTGTTTCAAAAACGGTTTGTGTATATTTCCTAAATCCCCAGAAAACACAACTACTTTTCCCTCTGCACGAATCGCGATAGAACTTGATCCCAATACATGTCCCGCATCATAAAACTCAATTTCAAACGGACCAATATTGAACTTTTCATGGTACGAATGTTTTTGCCACAATCCCATTGTCTTTATAATGTCTCCTACTCCATATATTGGCGGGAGTTCTCGTTCACTCGCTTCCAATGAGAGAATGTGTTCTGCGTCTATAAGAAGCGCATCGGTCATATCTCTTGTGGGGGGCGTAGAATAAATATGACCAAAAAATCCTTGCTTTACGAGTTGTGGAATTCTTCCAATGTGGTCAATGTGCGCGTGCGTCACGCACACCGCGTCAATCTCTTTTGGATTATATGGAAATGGTTCAAAGTTTATATCTTCGGAATAATTCGACCCCTGGTGTAGTCCACAATCAATTAATATTTTTGTCTTTCCAGATTCAAGTAAATAATTTGCGCCGGTCACCGCTCGTGCGCCCCCATAAAATGTGAGCTTCATAAAGATTTATTTTTGTTTCCCTATGTTTTTTAAAACGCTTCGCAAACGATCTTCAAATGACTCATCTTCATGAAAAGATTTTTGTGTCGCTTGTATTGCCTGCTTTGCTTCTTTTTGTTGATATCCGAGACTTACTAACGCTTCTTCTAGTTCAATGTTTATATCCATTGATTTTGTAACTGACGATGATGCGTGTAGATTGAGCTTGTTCTGAAGCTCCACCACAATCCTTTCTGCGGTTTTCTTTCCAATCCCCGAAGCACGTATCAAAAGATCGGCGCGTTTTTCGAGAATCGCGGCGGTGATGTTCTGTACCGAATCAACATCGAGCACATTTAACGCGGTGCGTGGCCCTACCCCCGGAACGGTATTTAATAGCTCAAAAAAAGAAAGGGACGGTTCATCTAAAAAAGCAAATATATTAATTTGATTCTCAGAAGAATGGAAAAAACAAAAAAAACAAATTGGGACATTCCCTACGGAAATTTTTTCGTGCGTGTGTTTGTTAGTAAACAACTTAAATCCAATTCCCATAACTTCAAGGACAAAAAAATTAGATTTCTTTTCCGTAACTATTCCGCGCAGTGTGTACAACATATTACTTTCATTATATCAGTGAAGACCGTGTCCCGCACCTTCTTGGGACTAGTTTTTAATTTTGTGTTGACCTTTTTGTGGATTTGATTTAGTATTCTAGCGTTATGCCAAAAACAACATCTGCACAAAAGGCGTTAAGACAGAATGTCCGCCGAAATAAGAAGAATAATGAACGAAAATCCAACATAAAAATGGTGGTGAAAAAGTTCAAAAAATTTATCGAAACAAACCAAATAAAAGAGGCTGAAGCATACCTTCCTACGGTGTATAAAACATTAGACAAAACAGGAAAGAGTGGTCTTATAAAACGCGGGAAAATAAACCGCATAAAATCGCGACTTACAAAGAAAATAAAAAAATAACCCCGCTTTCAGCGGGATTATTTTTTTATTCCACACCTTACTTTTTCAGAATTCAGACCCACAAAAGAATTTTTGTGAGTTTTTTATACTCTCAAAATTGAGAAGAAGAACTCTATCCCCAGACCTTCCAGAAAACACCGCGTAGGTTTCTAATGGAGGTTACTATCGACACCCGCGCGATTATGAAAAAGTGTGGGATTTATTGCAAATTCGAGAAGCGCTTCCTCATATCCCATTTTTCCACTTTTCACCAATACGTCATAATTCGCAAACAAAAGTGCCTCTTGTCCTTTTACCAACGCCGAAACGAGATTAAAAAGATGCGCTGCGGCCTCGTTTTGCAAAAATGCCTTTTCGAGCGAGGAAAGTCGTGTGGAAATATTTTTTTCATACACGATTCCCCGAGCAAGTGAAAACAATTCTTGGTGAATGTGCACTTTCATATATTCTGAAAGTTTGTCTTTTTGTATCGGCACCGGAAACTCCAAAAGCGACAATTTTTCTAATTCATGGACAACACACCACGAACGGTCATGTTCGTGTGAAACAACAAACAAAACAAAAAGACGCAATGCATCTTCTGTAAAGGAGATGCACAACTCTTCAGATTTCTTTTTTATAAAAATCTCGAGTTGTTTTCCGTCCAATTCACGAAACTCCATTTTCTGTACACCCCCAGAGAGAAGAAAATGAAAACCCTTTGTTGGCTCTTCTTCCTCCGAAATAAATGTGAATATTTTCTCTGTTTTTAACTGGGATCGAATCGTGTTTATCCACTCGGATTCCTCAACTAGTGTTGCGTGTTTTATTATCACCACCTTTGAATCAACAAACATAGATGGTTGGATTAAAAAATCTCTTACCCTTTTCCAATCATCTTCGTTCTCTTTTATATCAACATCGAGTATGTCAGTGTTTTTATATTTCTTCCTATATGGTCCCACCAAATGATTTAATTTTTCCCCCCGTCGATAGGAATCGGGACCATATAAACAAAAAAGCATATACCAATATTATAGGGGGCTCTGGTGATTTGAAAAGGTGTTTCTTTGCTCAAAAAATAAAAAGAGGTAAAATAAAGAATAATGTTCCTCGCAAAAAAACTTCAAGAACAACTTCAAAAACAAAGAAAAATTGCGGAGGAAAACGACGCAAAAAGAAGGGCAACACAACTTGGAATTCCCTATCTCGATCTCATTGGCTCAAAAACACCAATTGAACTAAAGGCGCTTGGGGTAGTAAAAGAAGAAGACGCAAAAAAAGCGTTTATTGCTCCATTTCAAATTGATCAAAAAAAACTTTTTATTGTTGCATTCAATCCAACGCTTCCTGAATCAAAAACACTCATTGAGTCTTTAAAAAATAAGTTTGAGCTCCATATTGCAGTCTCTTCAATGGTATCTCTCAATCATGGGTGGTCGTACTATCAATACATAAGCGACACCAAGGAGATTTCAGGAAGCGTAGAAATTAATGAGGCACACATAAAAGAATTTCAATTACAAATAAAAGGTATTGCTGATTTTACTACTGCCCTAAAAAATTTCAAAAGTCCGTATACTTCCCAAATCCTTGAAATCATTCTTGCGGGAGCAATGGCAATGAAAACTTCGGATATTCACCTTGAGCCCGGCGAAAATGAAAACTCACTTCGCCTTCGCGTTGATGGACTTCTTCACACTATTTTTTCAGAATTTACTCCCCTCGTATATAAATCGGTGGTTACGCGTATAAAACTCCTTTCAAACTTAAAACTCAATATTCATAATGAAGCACAAGACGGGCGCTTCACAATACGATTAAGTAATCGCGACATTGAAGTTCGAACCTCTGTTATCCCATCTGAATATGGAGAAACACTTGTGCTCCGACTTCTTGATCCGCTTTCCTTAAAGACAAATTTAGAGGAATTGGGATGGAGAGGAGACGACCTTGATATTATAAAAAAAGAAATTGACCGACCGAATGGGCTTATTTTAAACACTGGGCCGACGGGATCTGGAAAAACGACAACGCTTTATGCGTTCTTAAAATTCATCACCGACCCAGAAATAAAAATTATTACCATCGAAGACCCGATTGAATATCATCTCGAAGGGATCTCACAGACACAAGTTGACGCCGATGCAAACTATACGTTCGCAAGCGGGCTTCGCTCAATTTTGCGCCAAGATCCGGATATTGTGCTTGTAGGAGAAATTAGAGATAAAGAGACCGCCGAAATTGCGATGAATGCCTCACTTACAGGACACCTTGTGTTCTCGACACTCCACACAAACGATGCGGTGGGCGCAATCCCCCGTCTTATTGATTTGGGCGCAAAAACACAAATTATCGGACCCGCATTAAATCTCGTGATTGCACAACGTCTTGTGCGTGTGCTTTGCCCCGAATGTAAAACACCCGTTGCAACAAATGACGAGCAAAAAGAAAAAATAAAAACATTTATAGAAAAACTTCCAGCGCGCGTGGACAAAAAAGAATATGAAACATACCAGATATATGCGCCAAAGGGATGTCCGGCATGTGCGGGAATCGGTTATAGGGGGCGTATTTCGATATTCGAACTTTTCGCAATTTCGGAAAAAATAGAAGAATTGATTTATAAAAACCCGACCGAAATTGAATTAAAAGAAATTGCGCGAAATGAGGGGATGGTGATGCTCCAAGAAGATGGATTCCTAAAAGTATTAAAAGGGGTGACGAGCATCGCTGAGGTGGAACGTTTGGCAGGAAAAATTGAATGGCTGGGAGAATAGTTTATGGGTTATAAAGTTTGTGGGTCGAAAAATACCGCAAATTTTTTGCGGTATTTTTTCTTTAACTCCATGTATAAACTTCCGTAATGCGTTCTCCGGAAATTAACCTTATTACTACAAAAACTGTAGCAAATAGCCAATATGAAGTATATAAAAACCCAAACACACCAAATATAAAAGCGTTGAGTTTTTTATTTTCTTCTTTGAAGAATAAAAAAAGCGGAAAAATAGATAACAGGACCAAGAAAGACAAGAAGCCCAAAAATATATTCCACATTCCCCATTGGCCATTATATGTCCCAAAAAAATACTGTGGCACAACCAAAAGAGAGTTAATGGTTTGGTTTGAGGAATTAAAAAAACTTGAATTTCTGTGTACTTCGTGAAATACCCCATTATATGCATCACCATCTCCTATCTCGGCCCCAGCAACAGTAAGAATAGCTCCAACTCCCCCGATTAGTGCAACAATCCAAAAAAAGAAAAAGATCACAAGAAAAGGCGTTATTTTTGTTTTCACTTTTACTTCTCCTTCAATTATTTATAAAAATTATTAAAAATCCTGATGATAGATCCGTGGGTAAAAAGCCGTGAGGCCGTGTGAAACACATTTTCCGAAATTATATTTCAGAAAAAGACTGATTTTTCCGAGGAGTTACCGAGCCGGAGCAAGATAATCCTAAAGTTTCTAGGAAGAAATCCGTTTACCCACAGGTCTATTATCAGGATACTGTTAGTATTCTATCATACCTGTGATAATTTGTCAATAGCCCTTATGGGGCGGCAGAAAAGCAGCGTTTTTCGTAAAAAACAGCATTCGTATATCTCTTTTCTCTTTACTAGGGACTATCATACGGGTATCAAAAGAAATGTCAACCCCAATAAAATCCGTTGATTTTTCGGTAAAAATAATACACTTTCGGGTAAATCTGCGGTAATATAAATGTGTATGAGCGCAAAAAAAGAAGAGAAAAATAACAATAATGACTTGGGGTTTGATCTCGCGCTCCGCCCAGGAACATGGAATGAGTATGTGGGCCAAGAAAAAGCAAAAACAAACCTACGACTTATCATTGATGCTGCAAAAAAAAGAGGTGAAAGCTGTGATCATCTTCTCTTTTATGGTCAGGCGGGTTTGGGAAAAACAACACTCGCATATTTAGTGGGAAAAGAAATGGGAGTCCAGGTACGATCCACTACTGGCCCAGCGCTTGAAAAAGCGGGAGATGTTGCCGCGATTCTCAGTAATATCGAACCACATGAAATTTTATTCATTGACGAAGCGCATCGCATCAATAAACTTGTAGAAGAAATTTTGTATCCCGCGCTTGAAAGTAGAAAACTTCATTTTATTGTGGGAAAGGGGCCATCAGCACGAACATTTTCACTTGATCTTCCCCCATTCACGGTCATCGCGGCAACTACACGGGTAAATGTGCTTTCAAATCCACTTCGTTCACGCTTTGGTGCAACTATTAAACTTGATTATTACCGAAATGAAGATATTGAAAAAATAATAAAACAATCTGCACATATTTTAAAAACAAATATTACTTCCCCCGCGATCACCGTGCTTGCTCGTGCTTCGCGATTTACTCCGCGCACCGCAAATAGACTTTTAAAACGCGCGCGCGATTATGCAGAGGTATATCACAATGGATCAATTGATGAGCACGTAGTAGAAAAAACATTATCACTTCTCGAGGTAGACCCACTCGGACTTGAACACACCGATAGGGAGCTTCTGAAAACAATTATACGGCGGTTTGGTGGCGGTCCGGTGGGGGTAAAGGCACTTGGAGCCGCGCTTTCTGAAGAAGTGGGAACCATTGAAGACGTATATGAGCCATTCCTTATGAACCTTGGGTTTCTCGAAAGAACATCATTGGGACGCGTTGCTACAAAATCAGCATACGAATATCTCAATATACCATTCAAAAAAAACGAGCTTGTTTAAAGAAATGAAACGTTATTCCAATTCCCTCATTCATACAAAAAAAATAGCACAAGAATTAGCAAAAGAGGTGCTTGCATCTCCTCATAAAAAAACAGTGGTGGTGGGACTTATAGGAGATCTGGGAAGTGGAAAAACAACATTTGTAAAAAGTTTTGCAAGTGGGCTTGGAATACGATCGAGTATCACGAGTCCCACTTTTCTTATCCAAAAGAAATACAAAATTAAAAGAAGTGGGTTTTTATCATTTCTCCATGTGGACGCCTACCGCATAAAAAAAATAAGTGAGTTGTATACCATTGGGTTTAAAAGCGAATTATCAAATAACCAAAATATTATTGTTATTGAGTGGGCGGATATGATAAAAAAATTACTCCCAAAAAAAATGATATGGATTTCCTTTGCCCATGGGAAAAAGAAAAATGAGCGATATATTACCATAAAAAAAATAATATGAATCCCGTTAATAATAGTTTTTTAGTATTATTGACGGAACAAGATGATACAACTATGTTTTATATACAAACAAAAAATGGGACAAGATTCATACAAAAAACGTACGGAAACGCATAACGTTTCCTATTATTAACGGGATGAAAAAAATACTTCTTATTGATGCTCATTCACTTATTCATCGATCGTTTCATGCGCTTCCCCCGCTCACCGCACCAGATGGAACACCTACGGGCGCGCTCTACGGAGTTTCAAGTACGCTTCTTCGGGTATTAAAAGAAAAATCTCCGGATTATATTGTTGCTGCATTTGACCGTCCCGAACCTACGTTTCGAAAAGAACAATATGCGGAATATAAGGCGCATCGCCCGAAAGCACCCGACGAACTTATTTCCCAACTAAAAGAATCACGCGAACTTTTCAAAAAATTTGGGATTTATATTTCCGAAATTCCAGGATATGAGGGCGACGATATTATTGGGACGCTTTCGGAAAAATTTAGTAAGGAGAATGGCGCCCTTGTTACTATACTCACCGGAGACCTTGATACGCTTCAACTCATAAAAGACGGGCGGGTTGAGGTAGAAACATTCAGAAAAGGAATAAACGATGCTATGATATACGACGAAAATGCGGTGCGCGAGCGCTTGGGAGTCTCTGTGGAGCAAGTTCCCGACTATAAGGGGCTCGTGGGAGATCAATCGGATAATATACCAGGAATCCCTGGGGTTGGCCCAAAAACGGCCGTACAACTTATCTCAAAATATGGGACTATAGAAAACATATTTGCGTCCATAAATGCCCAAGACCCCTCTTTCAAAAAAATTGCCGAACATAAAGAAATCGCGCTTCTTTCAAAAAATCTTGCAACGATTAAAAAAGACGTGCCAATAAATATCTCCCTTGAGGAGGTAAAATACGAAAAATTTGATTCCGAAAAATTAGAAGGATATTTTAATCATTTAGGATTTGAAAGTCTCATAAAAAGACTTGGATCTAATAAAGGGGGTGCGGAAAAAAAAGAAGCAAAAAACGCCCAATATACAACATATAACAATGTTCTCGTTGTGCATGATTGGAAAGAAAAGATAAAACAAGGAAAAGAAAACCTGGTCTCGCCCGATAGCGTGTTCGATATAAAAATAGCCGCGTGGCTTCTTGATCCAGACAAAGACAAACTCTCTGTTGATGATATATCAAAAAGATTTTTAAAAACCGCTTCGTCTGATGGGGACTTTGGCGCGTTATACAAAACCCTTGGGGAGTCTCTGAAAAACAATAACCTTGAGAAGGTGTTCTATAAAATAGAAATGCCACTTATTCCCGTCCTGGCAAAAATGGAATCGCTTGGAATTTTATGTGATGACAACTCGCTTATTCGCCTCGAAAAAAAAATAAGAGAAGAAACAAAAAAAACGGAGGATAAGATAATTGAACTTGCTGGAGAAAAGTTTAACATTTCTTCCCCACGACAAGTTGCAGAAATTCTTTTTACAAAACTTCAAATAAAAGAAGGTAAAAAACACAAGACAAAAACCGGAATGAATTCAACCGCGGAATCTGTTTTGGTTGAACTAAAGAACCAACACCCAATAATTGGGCACATCCTTACCTATCGAGAAAATATGAAAATTCTCTCAACATATATCTCTCCCCTCCTTGAATATACGCGAGCGGATAGAGATCATCGAATACACACCACATATATACAAACAGGAACCGCAACAGGACGACTTTCTTCGGAAAAACCAAACCTACAAAACATCCCACAAGAATCAAAATGGTCAAAAGAGTTGCGCGAGGCATTTGTTCCAAAAAATGGGTTTTCTTTCCTGTCATTTGATTATTCACAACTTGAACTACGACTTCTCGCTCACATATCAAACGACGAAAAAATGTTATCCGCGTTTCTTAGTGGGAAAGATATTCACAACATCACCGCTGCTCAAATATTCAATATTGAAGAGTCCGCAGTAACTCCGGAATTACGACGAATTGCCAAAACACTAAATTTTGGGGTTGCATATGGCATGGGACCGCGCGCATTTTCTGCCACAAGTGGCATCTCTCTCGAAGATGCAAGACGTTTTATTAATGAGTACTTTTCCGATTTTCCAAACGTAAGATTGTGGCAAGAAAAGATGAGAGCGGAGGCACAAGCCGGAGGAATAATAAAAAACGAAAATGGTCGCATACGAATATTCCCTGGAGGAGTAAAAAACAAAAAAATTATATCAGAAATGGAACGAGCAGCCATAAATATGCCAGTTCAAGGCTTGGGGGCAGATATTATTAAACTTTCCATGGTTGCGTCACAAAAATTTATTGATACGCAAAAATATACTGACTTGGTGCGACTCCTTCTTACTATCCACGACGAATTGATATTCGAGGTGCGCGATGATATTCTAAAAAGTGTTGTTACTCCAATAAAATATCTCATGGAGCACCCCCTCTCTCTTTTGGTACCACTTGTGGTGGAAATAAAAATAGGAAAAGATTGGGGAAGTATGAAAAAATATGAATAATATGTTTTCTTTTTTCTCAAAAACAAAAAAAACTGATAATAATTTTCTCTGTCAGAGAAAATTATCAGCAATTGTAGAAAATTTAAGAGATGGACTTATTATATATTCCCCGCAATTTGAAATACTAGAATTTAACCCTGCGGCTGAAAATATTTTTTCTATCAAAAAAGATGATGTAGTGGGAAAAGTTATTGAGCCAAAGTTAAACCAAATAGAAAAATTTAAGTCGCTTACTCAGGTGATCTATCCATCTTTGGCTTCGTCTGTTTCGCAGCTTTCTGAGGCAAATGCATGGCCACAAATAATAGAGGTTTTTATTGAAGAACAAAATAAGAATTTTTATACTGTTTTAAATAGAATTATTGATGAAAACGGAAAAATTATCTGTTTCTTAAAAATAGTGAAAGACGAAACGCGAGAACAAGCAATATTACAAAGCAAAAATGAATTTATTAATACTGCGGCCCACCAATTAAGAACCCCACTTACTGCGCTTAATTGGGCACTTGAGAATATATTGAAATTTTCAGAAAACTCTTCACCAGAAATACATGAGGTGGCGACCGAAGCAATAAAAGTATCAGAGCGAACACTTAAAATTACAAACGATCTCCTTGATGTTGCAAAAATAGAGGAAGGAAAATTTGGATATTTGTTTAAAAACATTGACGTTGTTGCTTTTGTAGACGGAATTATAGATGCGGTGATTCCTTTTGCTCGCCAACATTCGACACAAATCACATTTTCCCACCCGGGAGTAAATGAATTATATATTGCCATGGACCCAGATCGACTAGGGCTCGCCCTCTTTAATCTCATCGATAACGCGGTGAAATATACTATAGAACAAGGGGTTGTGTCGGTCTTACTCGAAAAAAATGAAGATGTTATAAAAATTTCAATACAAGATTCGGGGGTTGGTATTCCCGAAAACGAGAAAGAAAAAATATTTAAAAAATTCTATCGTGCAACAAACGCCGCCCAAGTTGAACCAAATGGAAATGGGTTGGGTCTTTTTATCACACAAAATATTATTAAAAGACATGGGGGAAATATTGGGTTTGAGTCGCGCGCAGGACGCGGCACAACGTTTTGGTTTACTCTTCCGATAAAAAACATTTCTGTTAGCGATGAATCGTCTGTGTTTAAAAACATTTCTTAGTGTTTTTTGTTAATTTTTTATTATGATTATTTTGGGAATTGATCCTGGAACAAGTCGTATAGGAGTTGGTGTGATAAAAAAACAAGGTGGTTCTTTGTTGCACATTGAAAGCGGTCTTCTTTCCACGCAAGAAGGATACAAAAACGAGGGAGAACATCTTTGTGTTTTAGAAAAAGAATTAAAAAAAATATTAAAAAGAAGAAAACCAGATCTTGTGGGAATTGAGAGTCTTTATTTTTCAAATAATCAAAAGACAGCGTTTTCGGTAAGTCAGGCGCGCGGAGTGATATTAAAAACAATTACTGAACATAAAATCCCTTATGTGGAATTTACTCCATCTGAAATAAAATTATCAACCACGGGACATGGAAGAGCCCCCAAAGAACGTGTCGCGCACATGGTGGGAATGCTTCTCAAAATTGATACAAAAAAAATCGTTGACGACGTAACTGATGCGCTCGCAATTGCAATCACCGCGTGTTATACAAAAAAGTATTGAAGTTACAAATTTTTTTGCTACTATTTCCTATATATGAGGTGGGGCGATATTGACTTCTGTTTGTTGTCGCTATATCATCCCTTCCGCATACGTTATACGCGCTTTAAAAGGTCGTTTAAGCGTGAATAAATAAAAATTATTGAAGAAGATGAAAAAAACGACGGATCCAGATGTCTTTGTTGAAGAAGACAAGGATGAGGGCTCTGATTACCTTACAGCAGACGAGGAGAAGTTCGTAGAAAAAGAGGAGGGTACGAAGGGTTTTCTTGATGATGAAGAAGGGGAAGAGGCCTACTAAATACACACATAACAACATCCCACCCGTTTATAAACGGGTGGGATGTTGTTATGTGAATAAAAATTATAAAATTAAAGGATATTTACTATGATAAAAAAGAAGGGGGTAAAAAAAAGAAGTTTTGCCAAAACATTTTGGTCTATATTTATATTTGCATCGTTTGGAATTCTCGTTGTTGGGTCTGTATATGTTGCTATTCTCATACAAACACTCCCCTCACCAGAACAATTTAATGTTCAAAGATCTAATCAATCAACAAAAATATACGACAAAAACAGTGAAGTGGTCCTCTATGAAATACACGGGGAAGAAAAGAGAACTGTTGTATCATTCGAAGAAATACCCGACGTAGTAAAAAAAACAACCCTTGCTGCCGAAAATGCAGATTTTTATAATCAGCCGGCGTTTGATTGGCGCGCAATTCTCCGGGCTCTTTATGCAAACATAAGAAAGAGAACAGCCGCACAAGGTGGATCCACCATTACCCAACAACTCGCAAAAAATGTCTTTCTCACCTCAGAAAAAACAATAACAAGAAAGGTGAAAGAGCTTATTCTTGCCCTTGAGCTTGAATCTAAATATTCAAAGGATCAGATTCTTTATTTTTATCTTAATCAAATACCTTATGGATCAAACGCATATGGGGTTGAGGCGGCAAGTCAAAGTTATTTTGGGAAATCTGTACGAAACATTTCTTTGGAAGAAGCTGCTATCCTTGCGGGAATGTTGAAGGCCCCAAGTTATTTTTCTCCATGGGGATCACACACGCAAGATCTTTTTGATAGAAAGAATTATGTCTTAGACCGAATGGTGGAGTTGGGTTTTGCGGAAAAAGAAGTCGTAGAAAAAGCAAAAAAGAAAGAGATTATATTTACCCCCCCGTCCCTCGGATCAATTAAGGCACCACATTTTTCTCTTATGGTAAAAGACTATCTTATAAATAAATATGGGGAGGAGTTAGTAAATAACGGCGGGTTAAAGGTTATCTCCACACTTGATTGGAAGATGCAGGAAATAGCCGAAAAATCTGTTCTGGAGGGCTCTAAAAACAACGAAAACATATATGGCGCCAATAACGCTGCGCTTGTAGCAGAAGACCCAAAAACAGGCCAAATTTTAGCTTTGGTGGGTTCTAGAAATTACTTTGACATCAAAAATGAAGGAAATTTCAATGTTGCGGCCCAAGGAATGAGACAACCAGGATCAGCGCTCAAACCATTTATATACCTCACTGCTTTTCACAAGGGGTATTCCCCAAAAACCGTACTTTTTGATGTAAGTACGGAATTTGATTTAAGAGACTCCCCAGAAACAAGTTATCGTCCTCAAAATTTCGATGGAATGGAGCATGGGCCCGTAACACTTGAAAATGCGCTCGCACAATCACTAAATATTCCTGCGGTAAAATTATTATATCTTGCGGGAATAAATGACTCATTAAAAACCCTTCACGATTTTGGTATTAGTACCCTCAAAGAAACATGGAGATACGGGCTTTCATTGGTTCTTGGCGGTGGGGAAGTAAAACTAATTGATCTCGTAAACACCTACGGGACGCTTTCCCAAGAAGGCGTGCATCACGAACAATCAATTGTTTTAAAAATAGAAGACACCGAAGGAAATGTTTTAGAAGATTATACCGACAACACAAAGAGGGTTTTTGATGATATTCAATCAATGAGGCTTGTTACACAAATTCTCTCATCATCAGAACTTCGTGCACCAATTTTTGGAAGTTCTCTTCCTCTTACGGTATACAACGGGTATGATGTGGCATTAAAAACAGGAACGTCTGGTGATCATCGTGATGCGTGGGTAGTTGGGTATACCCCATTTCTTGTTGTTGGTGCGTGGGCAGGAAACAATGATAATACTCCGATGATACGACAAGGGAGCAGTATTCTCGCCGCTGTTCCTATTTGGAATTTATTTTTACGTGATGTTATAAAAAAATATGAACCAGAGATGTTTATAAAACCAGAACCAATTCCCTATACGTCAAAACCAATGATAAATGGCGAATACATATGGAAACCAGTAGTTCAAGGAAAAATATATCCACAAATACACTCAATTCTTTATTATATCGACAAAGAAAATCCGCTAGGCCAAAAACCGAGAGACCCCTCAAGTGATCCACAGTTTAAAAACTGGGAGGTTGGGGTATCAAATTGGGCGCGAATAAATATTCCGGACTTCTACTTTTGGAATCAATCAATTGCAGGAGATGTTTCATTTTCATCAAACAACGAAAATATAGACACGGGGGGTTTTGGGGGGGAGATGAATGAAAAAACAACAATCACCGTTATTTCTCCAAAAAATGGTGAATTTACTGCCCCTCCATTCATTATCCAAGCAAATATTCGAGCGGGGAGAAGCAAAGAACTAAAACGGGTTGAATTATCAATAAACGACCGGCTTATAAACGGTTTCGACATAGAGGGTACATCATATAAATATCAATATTATTTTAACACAATACTTGATTCCCAAAATCTCTTTGAAATAAAAACAACCGACTCCTCGGGGTTGATCGTTAAAAATTCATTTATCGTTTATAAAAAATGATTTAGTTTTTTATAGGCATTGCAACATAAATTAACGATGGATCGGTTTGATTTTTTATAATAACCGGTCTGTCTGAGGTGGTTACTCCAATGGTTAGTTCATCACTTTTGAAAATTTTAAATCCATCAGACAAGTATTTCCAATTAAATACGAGTGTAAATCGTTCCCCCTTGAGATGAATTGGAACCTTGCACCTATTTTCCCCAAGTGCATTATCTGAAGAAAACAGCTCAATATATTTTTTATTTTCTCCAACAGTAAGTGTAATATCGTTTCCTCTTCCCGAAAACGAACTCGTGAGTCGTATTGCATTTAAAAATTCTTGTCGTGGAATAATTGCTTCTGTGTGTGTTTGTTTTGGAATAATTGGTTGGTAGTCGGGAAAATTTCCATCAATGAGACGTGAAATTATTTCGGTGTTTTGTGTTTTAAATAATATTTGTGTCGGATCTATAAAAATAAAAACATCTCCTTCTTCTTGGTTGTGAAGAATTTTTAAAATCTCTTCTGAGGTTTTCAACGGAATAATACATTTCACTGATTCTACAAATGTTGATTTTATAAATCCCACATCTACCTTCTTCTCTGCGAGACGAAAACTATCGGTTCCCGCACATACCATTCCATAATCCTCAACTCCTACAAACACGCCACTGATCTCGGGTCGTATTTCTGAATATTGCGTTGCAACAACGACACTTTCTATTGTTTCTACAAGTGTTTTTGAATTTATTTGTAAATTTTGATTTTTATTATGAATTGAGGGAATGATTGGAAATTCTTTTATTTCTTGTGTTTGCACAAATGCTTCGTAATTATCTGTCTCTATAAATAATTTTTTTCCTTTTGATTCTAATGTGATTCGCTCAGAGGTTATATTTTTGATAATAGTGTTGAAAAGATGGAGTGGTAGTGCAATTTCCCCATTTTCTATTATCTTTCCTGAAGATACATATGTAATCGCCAGTTCTAAGTTTGTCGTCGTAAAAATGATTTTATTGTCATCTGTTCTTATATACACGCATTTTAAAATTGGAAGATTTGAGTTTTCTCCAATTGCTCGATCGACAACACTTAATGCTTCCAAAAGTTTATTTCTTAAAACAATGAGTTTCATATTGTTATTAAATATTTTTTATAGGATAAGAATAATAGTGATAATAAAGGGTGTGTATATGTGGATATCTTTGTTTTATTATGCTCTATATTATTTTTTTATCCACAAATAAAAACGAGAAAAAATTAACAAGTTGATATTATTCTAATTAACTCTAATTTTTACACAAGAACACCCTTGTTATACCTTTTTATACACAGGTTTTCTATGATTTATACAATCGCTCCTTTATAAGCATTATTTTTTGATTGAATTGTTGGTTTTTATTTATTTCTTTCTCTATTTTTTCACATGCATGAATTGCAGTTGTGTGATCCCTTTTCCCTAACTTTTCTCCTATGTGAGGATATGAAAGTTTTAAAACATCCCTGAGAAGATACATTGCGATTTGACGAGGTTCCACCACCTCCTTTTTTCTACTTCTGTCAGTAAGTTCTGATTGGGAGACCTCAAAAAAATCTGCAACCGCTTTGATGATTTCTTGAACAGTAAGGTTTTTTGACGTAATTTGTGTTGTTTCATTTATAATCTCATCGAGTTTCTTTCCATCAATTCCGTTTTTATGTTGAATATAAAACATCACTTTATTTAATACCCCCTCCAACTCCCTAATGTTTTTTTGTACTTTTGATGCAATGTGTTCAAGCACCCCATCTTCAACAACAACTCCTTTTTTTTGTGTTTTGGTTTTTAAAATTGCCAAGCGCATTTCATAGTCCGGGTAACTAATATCAGCGATCATTCCACCCTCAAACCGGGAGCGTAGACGTTCTTCGAGTGTAGGAATTGCGGATGGTGGTCTGTCGGAAGAAATAATAATTTGTTTATTATTTTCATAAAGTGCATTGAATGTGTGAAAAAACTCTTGTTCGGTTGCTGTTTTTCCTCCAATAAATTGAATGTCGTCGATAATGAGAACGTCCACGTCTCTATATTTTTTTTTCATATCATCAATTCTTTTGTTTCTAATACCAGAAACAATGTCGTTTAAAAACTTTTCTGAAGTTACATATAATACCGCAATATTTTTTTGGTATTGTTTTATGATTTCATTTCCCGTTCCTTGAATGAGGTGTGTTTTTCCGAGTCCGACACCGCCGTATACAAAAAGTGGATTATATTTTTTTCCAATATCCTTTATTACTGCCTGAACCGCTGCATACGCGAGTTCGTTTGATGAACCAACAATAAATGAGTCGAGCGTATATCGCGGATTTAAATTTGTTTTTGGATCAATTTTAAGTTCAAGAGGAAGTTGAAAATTTGATTCGTTTTTTTCTTCGCTTACACTTTTTTTTGTTTGTGTTGCAAAAGAACTCGCCCCCCCACCTATTGTTTGGTGTGATACAGAATAATCAATGTTTTTTATTGATGGGTCAAAATTTCTAAGTGAACCAAGAATAATTTTGTGGTATCGGTTTTTCACCCACTCTTTTGCAAAATTATTTGGAAGACTTACCAATGCAATTCCGTCGCGTTCATTTTTCCCAATAAGCTGACTTTGTTTTAACCACGTAAGAAAATTTGGTCGCGAAATCTGCAGTTCTATTTCTCCCAACACAGCCCTCCAAAGTTCTTGTGATTCCATGGTCTTTATAATAGATATATTCTATAACGTTTCAATATTGATTCATATATTTTTTTGTGCTTTAATTGTTCATAAGGTGTGGAAAGCGGTTTTGTTACAAATCACACAATTATATCGTCGCGACACATAAAGAAAAAGATATATGAGTAGAACACATCAACCAAAAAAGAAGAAAAGAGCCAGAACACATGGGTTTTTGAAGAGGTCCGGGACTCCAGGAGGAAGAAATGTGCTAAAAAGAAGAAGGGCTCGAGGGAGAAAGAAGCTTTCAGTATAGACAATGAGTTTTTTTATTGTAAAAAAGAACAAGAGCGGGTCGCAAAAAAAACCGCTCTTTATTATTGTGCGGGCGGCAGACGTAAAAACAGCAGCAAAGAGGAATAAGTTAAAAAGACAAATACGAGTAATTATCCAGAAAAACACCACCTCAGAATATAATTACAAAATAATTGTAAAAAAAGGAGGAGACGTGTTATCATTTGAACAAATTAGAAGAGAAATTGAACCATATTTATAAACAGTATAAATTTTTATGAGTGGAATATTTCATACATATCTTTATTCCCCCATTTTGTGGGTTTTTGTGTTTATTTATGAGAACCTTGCATTCAAAGATGTTGGGTTTTCGATTTTTATCCTCACCGTGCTCGTGCGCGTAGTACTTTTTCCATTTTTTTATAAAAGCGCAAAAGACCAATCACTCATGCAGAGGATTCAACCGAAATTAAAAAAAATTCAAACTGATCACAAAGACAACAAAGAGGAGCAAGCGCGGCAAATGATGAATTTGTATAAAGAAAACAAATTAAATCCTTTTTCAGGATTTCTTTTGTTACTTATACAACTCCCCGTTTTTATTGCGTTGTTTCAAATTTTTACGAGAGAACTTTCAACGTCGGTGTTTGACAATCAGCTATTTTTAGGCTTAATTAACCTAGGAGAGAAGAGTATTGTTATTGCGATTATTGCCGCTGGGTTGCAATATCTACAAAGCAAACTACTTCTTCCCCCACCCTCAAAAGAGAATAAAAATGAAGACACAATGGCGCGTGTTGGAAAGACAATGGTGGTATTGGGGCCAGTGTTTACATTTTTTATTTTAATGAATCTTCCATCGGCGCTCGGGTTTTATTGGGCGATTTCATCACTTTTCTCTATTGCACAACAGATTTATATCAATAAGAAAATACCAAAAGAATTATAGTATATATGGACACCATACTTGAATCAATAAAAATTATTGTGGAAAAAATGGGATTTCCCGGTGCGGAAGTATCATTTGATCAGGAACATAGAAAAATATCGCTAGTGATAGACGAAAAACTCATACACGAGAACATTGGCACGTTCTTGCCGGCACTCGATCACCTCTTAGGTCTTATATTTAGAAAACATGAACAAGCGCCGTTTGTGCTTGATGTAAATTATTACAGGAGAGAAAGGGAGCGTTTGATTGCTGAACTTGCGCGAGCATCCGCAAAGAAAGCGATGGTGACGAAGACAGATATTGAATTGCCTCCAATGAACGGATATGAAAGGAGGTTGGTACACATGGAAATTACTACTCACCCAGAATTAAGGACAGAAAGTGTTGGGGAGGGAAAGGAACGAAGGGTGGTAATAAAACACATTGAATAAAAACCCCGGCAGACACCGGGATTTTTATTATTACATTAGTATTAAATCTCTTTTGAGATATTGAGCCCATAAAGAATATTATCAAATCGATTTTTGAAATATATATAATTCTCAAAAAACACAACCCCCCCCGCGTCTGTTTTATATGAAAGGGCACCAGAAGCACTTAGTACCCCAATTTCCTTTGTTGAGAGATTAAATTTCATAAGTGTATCAGTGGTAAATATCTTTTTTTGTTGATATAAATCAAAAAAACCAATATAGTCATTTTGTTCCTGCGGAACAAAACAATAGGTGGTGCTCGCAAACACATCACATTTGTCTGGAATAGTGAAAAAATCCGCATAGGTTGTTGTTTTTAAAGAATTACTTATAACACCCAACTGTTTTTTAGATGGAACAGAGAATAAAACGTTTTTTTCGTCTTTAGAAAACCCAAGTATACCTCCGCGCTCTCCTTGGACAACAAGTGATAAACTTGTGTCTTTTGGATTAAATTCCCACATTCTCGGAGAATAAAAACTACTAGACTTTTCAGAAATAAGTATTCTATCTGTTGGAATAATTGAAAGAGAAACATCGTTTAAAACAAAGTCTTTTAAAAGAGTTTTATATGCTGGTTGTGCCTTTTCAATATTTATTTCCACTAAATCTTTTTTATTACCATTTTTAATTATTCCAAAAAGTTTCTTATCCGAGCTTCCCCATACTGCACTGAGGGTATCTGAAGAAAGTGGCCTCCACGTCTTATCAACAACATCAAATATTCCTAATTGAGGACTGTTTTTTTCTCCGAACGATGCGAGTATTTTTTCTCCTGTTTGGTTTGGTAAAAGTGAATATATTGTTCCCACAGCCTGAGGAGACATTTTTTGATCTTCTCCGGTTTTTGCAAGATAGATATCCCCACCTAAATCAGTATAAAAAATCTCATTTGTTTTTTTATTTACCCAAAAATATCCAACTTCTTGGTCTGATAGTTTTTCCAGTGTCGGGAGAGAATCTCCTTGTGCCTCAGGCGGTAGTGTGTCCCCATTTTCCCCATTGTTGTTTTCGGTGGCGCTCCCGGTGTTTACCCCCCCACCCCCGCTGTTATTTGGAAGTGTGCTTATCCCCCCCGCATCTATCGGCACCTCTTCAATTGGTGTTCCGAAAACAACTTTCCATGTAAAATATAGTCCCGCGGCACAAACAATTCCAATAAGAGTGAGGATAATTATTTTTTTTGTTTTACTCATAGGCTATTTAAAGTGAACATGGAGATGTTCCACTGTTTCATAAAAATCTTGTCCCTGAGAGTTTTTACAATTTTTTGCATATTGTCGGTTTGCATATGTTGTACAGATTTTTAAAATATTTGAGTTGTTATTTTTCAAATATTCAGCGAGTCCATTGTTTGTTGATAGGTCGACAACGGGTTTATCGGGGCCATGTGTTGCGTGCCCATCTTCTGCCCCCCCTGTTATTGTGACATCACATCCGCATGATTTTTTTATGTTTATCACCGCATCAATCGTTGATGCCGGAAGAAGTCCGACGTTTGTACATTTTGGATTAAGCGGATCCGCACAATTTCCAGAGCTACTGACGCGCACCCCGTTAAGGGCAAGTTTTTCAACTGCCTTTTTTTCTGCAGCGTCCATTCCTGTGGTGTATGATGTCGCGGGATATTTACACACCCCATCGAAACGGTTAATTATGCAGCACGTTTGCGAGTGGTCCTTATCCCATCCCCACCCGTCGTCATTACACTCCGCCTCGCCACCGTTTTGTTCTATTGCAAGGCAACAACTTATCCCATCTACATTTGGATCGGTGGACGCCGCTTTTCTACACTCTTCTTTTGAATCTTTATAACAATACCCCCACTCAGTTTTTGTTACTGGCCGCTGATCTGTTGAATATTTGCACTCACCAATGATTTTGTCTTTTAAACAACAACCCTTTTTACTTGCGTTATCATATCCCCATCCGTCGGTTTGACACCGTGCTTGCCCCCCATTTACATCAACCGCAACACAACAACTGTCTTTTTTTTGTTCGTCCCACCCCCATATTTTTTCTGTAAGGGTTTGTGAATTACTAATAAATTGTGGGCCCTGTGGTTCTCGAATTGCAACGAGTTGCGGATTTATTGTATTCAAAATAACATATGCACCAAAAAGCAGACCAAGTCCCCAGAGCGCAGAAAAAATCATGTCCTTTCCCTCATTTTGTTTGTCGGGACTACCCCCTGAGACTGTATATAATATTCCCCCCGCGACCATCATCCCAACAGCTAATATTCCTGAGATACCAATCGCGAACTGATAAAGACGCCTTATATAATTTGGAATACTTGCTGTGGTGTCAGCAGAGGAACAATCGGTATATCCAAGAGCTTGTGTGCCAAAACTAGTACATGGGAATTTGTAGTCTACTATTGCCCCGCGCACGATGAAGCTAAATGAAAAAAATAAAATCAGAAAAAAAACTATTTTTAAAATTGATTTTGCCATAATTATTGTATATAAAGATTTATTTTATCCCTTGCAGATTCGAGTCCATTTTTTATATTTTGGACAAACGATTCAACTACCATGTTTTTTTGATCCAGCGTCTTTGGTGACCCCATATTTAGTGTGAGAACGGTGTCGCGCGTTTCGTTTTGTTTTTCCCCATTAATTCGCCACAAGGATGTGATTTCAGAGGGAGAAGAGATATTGAAAAAAAATGGAATGACCGAAAAACTAATTTTTTCTCCCGAGGCGACAAGCCCCCTCGGATATTTATTTTCGATCGTTATTATTGGGTTGAAAACCGGAATAGAAACAAGATTCTCATATTTGTTTGTTTTTGTCTGAACAACAACACGCACAGAATGAGAGTTTCTCCCGACTTTCGTAATAGGAAACAAAAACTCTTTTAGCCCAATACCTTTTGTGGAAAACACCCCATCAAGAAACCACGATATTTCGGCTTGAGAAATATTTTGTATTTTTTTGTTTATAAGAAGCTCTGCTGATACATCAACAACGTTTCCGTTGGTTGGAAGCGGTTTTGCATTAAAATCTAGTGGAGTGTAATTGTTTGCGTGCCAGGTGACAAGGAGGTTATTCTCTGTTTGTGCAAAAACAGTGGGAAAAATGAGAAAAGAGAGAAATAAAACAGACAATACTTTTGCATCCATATTTTCTATTATACAACAAAACCTATTTTTTTATTGTTGAACCAACTTTTCCGCTCGCGACAGAGGCGACTTTTTGTAGTTTAGGGTTATTTTCTATAAAAACAACGACGAACCAAGCCAAAATTGCAAAAGGGAACATGCCCAAAATCGGAAATGAATTTATTAGGTTTCCCCCAATACTTGATGCCCACGACCACACACCACGAACACCCTTCATAAAAAGGTAGAGTTGAAAAAATGCACCAACAGTAAAACTCACGATACTCCCAATAATAGAAGACACCTGTCCAATGACGGGCACAGGAAACATAATATTAGCAAAAAAGTCGATTAATTCTACAGAAAAAAGAATAAGAGTCACTAAAATAAACTCTCCTGTTTCAAACATCTTTTTTTTACCCGCGGTGTTTGTTTCGGGTGTTTTTTTTTCTACTTTTTTTACCCCTTCTTGCATATATTATGAAAGCAATCCTTTTGTTTGGAGCACTTGTTCTGGGTTTGTGGTGATTATCTGATCTTCGGTATAAGAAGCAATAATTTTTATTGCCACGTGTTTTAATCCGGCGAAGAAAAGTCCCTCTCCTACGCCCGCCTCAAGAAGAAGTGATTGTTCGCCACCCGTTAAATCAAATGCTTGCGTTACTACATCAATACTTGATGGTGATTGTTTTAAAAGTAGTTGTATTGAAGAATTAGTAACAATTGGCTTCCCGTATTCCGATTTTAGAAAATCCTCGACGTCTTGGGTTATTGTAGTAACCCCTAAATAATATTTTCTTGCACGCTTTACGAGTCCGAATAAAAACGATGCGCTATCTTTATATTTCATCATCCACCACGCCTCATCGACAACAAGAAGTCTCCGTTTCAACTCTGATCGAACAAGATTCCACACAAAATTAAGAACGATATACATCGCGATAGGGCGAAGCTCTTCCTCAAGGTCGCGAATAGAAAAAACAATAAGACGATTTTTAATGTCAATATTTGTTGGCGCATTTGTAAATCCTGCATATGACCCGCGAGTGAATTTTTCCAAACGCTTTCCCATATTTTCTCCTCCCTCGGTATTTTCCAAGACAGTTTGAAGATCTTCGAGAAGCGGCGGATTTAATTCTTTTATCGTTCCAAAGTTCTCTGCGGTAATATCACGCGATGCATATGTTTCAATAATGACGCGATCAAGAATTGCATCTTCCTCGGCACCTATTTCTTTTAACATGAGCTTCAAAAGCCCGCTTAAATTTAGTACATGTGATTTAAATACATCCGCTGGTTCATCGCCCTCCGGGATAATAGGAATATCGAATGGATTTACGTGGTTTTGTGAGGTAAGCGAAATTTTGAAATAACTTCCCCCAATTGAGCTTGCGAGATTTTGGTACTCGTTTTCTGGATCAATGACAATTACGTTTGTCCCCACCATAAGGGAGCGAAGTATTTCAAGTTTTGATGCATACGATTTTCCAGACCCGGATTTTGCAAACACCACGGTATTTGCGTTTTCTAAGGAAAAACGATCGAAAATTATAAGACCGTTGTTGTGCATATTAAGCCCAAAAAGAATACCCTTGTCTGAAGTAAGATCTGGAGACACAAAAGGAAAGAGCGAAGACGATGGCCCCGAGTTGAGGGGGGTATTTATTGTGAGTTCGTCTTTTCCAATCGGGAGCACCGAATTAAACCCCTCAATTTGCCTAAAAAGCGCGGGTTTTATATATACCAATTTACTATCTAAAAGGGACTCAAGTGCGTTTTCGAGTTTTGAAAGACTTTTTAAATCTTCCCCATAGATTGTGATATAAATTGCAACTTGGAATAATTTCTCTCTCGCTTGTTGAAGCGAGTCTCTAAGGCTTTCAATGTCTTCATACGCAGTTTCAAGCATTGGATCTCGGACAATTCCCTTGTCTTGTTTCTCATTTATTTCCGCTTCAACCTGGGCAACTTTTTTTCTTAAATTTCGAAGCGCCAAACCAGTGTCCATTGGGTGTGCAAAAATCGAGATATCCATCATTTCCGAGAGATTAATTATTGGAGAAAACCACCCGCTTGAAATAAAGCGCGGATAGTTGAACACAAAAAACGTCTTTGCGTAGTAATCTCCTATTTTGAGATAATTTGAATCTGCCTCAACACCAGCAGGCGCGATGATGTTTGAGAGATTATCTTGTGTTTGTTTTTTGTTTTCTTGTTGCATCGTACTGGTAATTAGTAATTTAGTTATTGTTATTTTATTTCTGTACCTCTATTCCTTTCTTTTCGACAAGTTGCGGATTGTAGAGGTTGTAGAACAATTCCGTAAGCTCTTCATCTTCAAGTGGAGCGGCCCGAAGTCCGATTTGCTGAAGGCCAGAAATTACCTGATCAACGCGGTGATTAAGTTGCTCAATCGCCGCTTGTGCATTTGGGATATCCTCGTTTTGAGTTTGTTTTTTTCCAAACAAACCCAAAAACCCCTTCTTTGCTTGCTCAATTGCGTCGCCCGCCTCATAAGGAACAATAACAAAAAATGTTTTCGAGATGATTTTATTTTGATCAACAAATGTTTTTATGAAATTGATATATTCGTCTATTTGTATTTTTAGAAGCTCATTTGGTTCTTCCTCGCGACGCGTTCGCATTCGTTCCATATAGGTATTGATATTCACTTTTCTCGAATGAACAAAGAACTGGACAGAAAAATCAACCGTGTTTAAAAAATCTTGAAAACTATTGAGTATGAGATTTTGTTCCGTTTCCGATTTTAGGTCAAAATTAATTCCACTCACGATAATTATTTTGCGGACGCCACCCCCTTTTAAATACACAACCCCATCTTGTATTTTTGTAATTTCAACGAATTGTTGAGATGGCGCTGTTGGATTTTTTAACGTATTTGGCATACTTTTTAATTATCTACTATATTGTGTTTAAAATCCAAATAATTAGACGTTAAATCATTTTTAGTAGTTTACCTTTTTTATTCTTCTTCGTTCCCCCGTCTCGAATGTTGCCACCTGATATTCCTCTTTTTTTTGTTCGTTTCGCATTTGTTTTGGAGAAAACACTTTCCCTGTAGTGATGTTTAAAACAATTGAATTTAATTTCTCTTTTGTCCCCATTATTTTTCTTGTGTTTTCTATTGTTTCTTCCTCATAAATTGGTTCTTCTATTGTTCTCTGCCACGTATAAATTCGTGGACCAAGAAAGAAACGAAGTCCTGCGCGTATTACTTTCGGCATTTCTTGCCCATTTATTTTCACAAATGCGAGCCCGACACCAAGCGTAACAAGAATAATACTGACGAGCACCCACACAAACAGATTAAATACATAAAAGGAAGCAAATGAGACACCTGCTGCAATTGCAATATAAAAAAATTGTGAGAGCGTAAGTGGTCCCACTATCTTCGGTTTTTGATCAATAAACTGTGGAACTTGAAATGTTGTCATGAAATTATGTGTTTGATCGGAGATCAACTGTGTTTCCTTCAACTCTCGGGTTTTTATCTGTGTTATTGTTATTAGTCATTGTTATGGTTTTCTGCTCCGGTTTTTTAAACCACACAAATCCCTTTCCACTAGTTGGTGGGATGGATTCTTTTTTTTGTTCGGCTGGCGCGATCGGTGTTTTTTGTCTTTCCGGAACTGAAAATGATTTTAATGGCGTGGGTATTTGTGGGTTTGGAATTGGTTTTTGTTCGATAGTTGGCGTGGTGCTCTTGGTGGGTGGTATTATATTTTTTTGTACATCTATAATTGGTTGTTTTTTAATTTCAGGTGCCATTACTGGCGCTTGTGTATTTTTTATCTCTTTATTGTAGTTGCTAATTACTGGCTCCTTGTTGTTGACAACACTCATTCTAATATCTAACACCCCACTCTTTTCCGTTGTTTGTGTGGGCAAATTGTTTATTTGTTGCGGAATCGTTGTTTGTTTATTTCCAAACATCGTGAGCGGATTTACCTTTTGGGCCATTGGCTCTCCATTTGTTTTTGGAAAATTATTTTGAATTTTCGGCTGTTCCGTTTTTATAAATCCCTCTTCTTTTTTTGAAAAAGGGGTGAGTGGTGTTCTGAGTTCACTATAATCCACCGCGCGCTTCAATTCATCTTTTTTTAGGAACTCAACCGTTGCTTTTACAGGGGTCGACGACACTTGTGTTTGCACAACCTTTTGTTTAAAGAAACCAAATGGGAGAGAAAATCCCTTTGTTTGTTGTGATGATCTACTAATTTGTGATCCTGTTTGTATGGGTGTCTGCAGTTTCTCTCGATGTATTATAAGTGGCGCTGGTTCGTCGCTCACCTCAATTTTTTTTGTAGTTTCATCGGCGAGCCCCCCTACACTTATTTTTGTGGGAGCGAGATTTTCTGGTTCGGTGTCTGAAAAACTTTCAAGAGAGATGGTTGAAACTGGTTTTTCAACCTTTATTCCGATAAACTCTAAAATTTCCTCCTCCTCTTTTTTTATTTCTTCAATTGTTTTTGCTCCATTTATATCTATTTCATTTATATCCACACCCCAATTAAGAAGAGCGTATTCAATTGGTTTTAATATTTTTTCTTTTATTTCTTTTGCCACAGCAAGTGCTTTTTCTTCATTAAACCTCGTATATTCCGAAAGTCTTTTAATAAATTCTTTTGGTGAGAACTCTTTGTTAATAAGTTTTTTTATTACAGTAGGAATAACACCTGTTCGTGCGATGTCAATCCGCTCATTTATAGATTGAATAACGAGAATTGTTTTTGATAAACCGAGGTGTTCTTGTATAATTTGTGGAATTTCTTTTGGTTGGTCCATTTTTATTTATAATTTGGATTATCTTCTATTTTGTCGAGTTTTTTCAACGCATCTAAAGATCCGCGCCTTTTCAACTCTTCTTCAACGTCTTTAATTAATTCTTTTTCTTCTGTTTTATCCCTTCCCCACCCCTCTATTTGTTTTGTAAATTTCGAAATTTCGTCATTGTGTTTTTTCTTCTTTTCCTCAACAAGGCGATCTAGTTGTTTTGATAGCACCTCTTGCGTTTTTTTATTTGCTGTATTTCGAATTTCTTCTTTCAGCTTATCAATTTCTGGCGTTGTTTTATCTCTTTCCGCTTTTTCGGTTCTTATTTTTCCAACATTGTCTTCTATTTGTTTTCCTAGGGTATCTATATTGTCTCTTGATTGTTGGATGTTATTGTATTCAATTTTTGTTGTAGAGCCGTCGTTGTTTACAACGGAATAACTCATATCTTTTTCGAGTCCCCTCTTTATTGCGTCTCTTGTGTCATCGCCCTTCTTTCCCAAAACGGTTCCGAATTTATCAATCATCTGTGAATTGAGATATTTTGCGTTTCTCTCTAGGAAGTTATTATCCATATTTTTTGGAACCTCATTGAGTTTCATTGTCGCTTTTGCCTCGGCTGCCGCAACCTTATCTTTATCTTTTTGATCAACAAACATTCCAGCAAGTTGTGGGGCCGCTTCGATTACCTTATCTCCAGAACCAGTTTTTCTCAGTGCTTGAAGGCACTTGTCGAGATCGCCATTTTTCTTTATATCTTCCAATTTACCCTCTTTAAGTGCTTTTATGCTCCATGCCGCCAATTCACCGTCTGTCATTGTTTTTGCGCGGTTGATTATATTTACAGCATCATCTCCTGTGCGTTTGTCTACTTCTTTTGTATATTCATCAACACTCTTTTTCTCTGTTGCTTTTGCCCCTGAAGAAACCCCAGAAATTCCAGTAATTATTCTTCCTACATATTTATTGTTTCCATACTTTGCGCCAAGTCTCTCAAGCCTTGTTTTTCCTTCCGCATCCATTCCTGTAGTCACCATCTTCCTGCCAACACTTTTTGCTGTATTTTTACTTTTATTAAGTGCCCACCCTTTTGCTGATTTTCCTGCTTTTGATGCCAAACTATATGCAGTGGTTGCTCCAGCAATACCAAGACTATTTGCTATCGTAAGCGAGGCAATAAGAAGTCCGGTCATTATAATTGAATTTCCGATAATAATAAGGATCTCTGGAGTGAGTGATGTACTGTCATAAATTTTTGATCCGGCCGCAGCAGCGAACCCCCTTCCCCAGTCGCCAAGCGCCTTTGTTGATATGACCGTGAGGTAAAGAAACGAAGTAAGAATTGGCGCATTAAATACCCATTTTAAGAAACTATTCCACCAACTTTTCCACACCGATTGTGTGTCGGGAATAACCCAAAACAGATAAATAATTGGAGAAACAAGAAGAAGGACGGAGAGGTACATAAAACGCACAAGGAGCATAATAGCTATACCCAACAAACTTAGTGCTGAAATAAATGTAAATAATGCAGCGGCAAACAAACTAATGACCGCAGCGATTCCCTTTGTGACAATACCCTCATAGCTGTTTGTGAAGTTTTCTTCGTTTCCGGCGTGTTGAAGAAGTTTTTGAGGAGCAAAGCCGTTTGCGAGGTTGGTTACCAAACCAAAGGCGTCTCCCCCGCTAGAGGACTTTGAGATAAAGAAGTTTGTAAGTGTGTTTGAAAAATCAATAAACACGGCTCCGATGGTTAAACTAAAATTCACCAAAATTGCGGCAGCAATAAGTTTTGGAAGTAATTTTTTTGTTCCGTACTCTTCGTATCGTACAATTGTTGCAATCGCGATAATAATAATTGCGAGAACAAACCCGAGGTTTGCAATATCGCGGACAATTCTCCATCCAATTTCCACCAGGGGCATATCGAAGATGGCCATGTTGAGCGACATAAAAAACGCAATGAGTTGAGCTCCAACCCAAAACAAGAACGCAGCGATTGCACCCACTATATATAACAATCCTTTAAGTGCGGGGACAATCACCCAATCTGTTGCAAGGTTCCCAACAAATTTTGATGGATTAAATCCTGTTATATCCTCAATAAGATTTGGTATCATAAACGGCCCAAGGTCAATCGCAGATACATTTCTTGCAACCATAAATACACCAGAAAAAGCGATAATGAGAAACAAGAACGATAATAGTGTCTTCTTTTTCATTTTGTTTATAAACCAGGCAACCCCTTTAATATTTTTTGTAGTCCCCCCACCCCCGATTTCACCAATTTGTTTACAATTGCGTCGGTAATGTTATCTAAGAAGTTTTCTATATCATTCGCAGCAGCAAGTTGATCGAGCTCTACTTGTTGGGCTTTTTGGCTCAAACTTGCAGTAATTGTCCCTGGATTTGTGATCTCGGTTTTTTGACATTGCCATTTTGATCCCTCTGGGGCCTCCGCATACGCAGTTTGTATTGGGGGCGCTTTCCCATCGTCGGTTGGTCCATGAATTTCCTCTGTTGATGCAAAACATTTTCCTTGGACCTGGAGAATGTCTTGGTATTTTTCTTGAAGTGGATTTAACTTACAATCGGCGGGCACATAGAGTCGCCACTCAGTACATCGTGTTTGACTTGGAAACCCATTACCTCTTTGCATATCTTCCTGTGTTAATTGTATTGCCGCGGCCTGTTGTTCTTGGATTTTTTGATCTACCAGCATTGAGGCCCCATAATAATTGTTTTGTGGTTTCCACATTTCCTGATATGAAACCCACCCCCCGCTTCTGAAGTCGTTATAAAATGCCTCAACATTTTCCGTTACTTGATCAAGTGTGCACGTAAGCTCTTCATAGAATGGATTTGCTTGACGGTTTGTTGTCGGAATTTCAGCGACAATAGAGAGTCGGAACGGAGTGCAAAGACGTGGTGCAATTCTTGAAATCGTTCTATCAACTGCAAGTTGTGCAGAGTCTTTTATAAATTGGGTTGGATCTTTTACAAATTGTGGAGCCTCTCCACTTGTAATCCAATCGGTGATTTGCGAAGAAAATTGATACAACAAGGCGCGCTTTATTTGTTCATTAGTATTTTTCAAAAGTTCTGCGCACTTGCTTCGTGTTTGAGCAATCACTTCTTGCCGTTTTTGTTCTGCAACAAGTTGTTTTGTTTGGCTCAAAAGATCTCCTTTTTCTGCGACGGGAACCGGATTCACTATTCCAAGACTGAGCGCATCCTCAGCCGCCCCCGTTGCCTTCCCGATAAGCGAGTCTTTTATATCATCTATTTTTTTATTTACCTCATCTTTCAGTTTGTTCCCAAAAATATCATTCAAGGTATTTGAAATAAAATCATATGCATATTGTAGACCCTGTCGTTTTAGATTCACAAAATCTATATTTATTCCTATTGTTCCCGAAAACTGCTCAGATATGAAGGAAAGTCCGCCATTTAATATGTCTGTTTGTATATGATCAAGTGCGGTCATTGCTCCAAACCTGACCGAGAGTCTCGCTGCTTTGTCACAAAGCTCAAACCCTTGGTCTTCAGCCTTGTTTCCCTTTCCATCAAACACCGAAGGAGTAGTTGATGTGGTTTGAGCACGCACAAAAAATACGGGAGAAAAAATAAATATCCCGATAAGTCCGATTACAAATATTTTTTTAAGGAATCCCATTTCTTTTATTATATCGCATTTGCCCAACTCCCTACAGCAATTTCTCGCTTCTTATTCGCTCCTTTATATCCGTTTTGATTGCTTCAAAGCGGCTCTCGCTTTCGTTGTCGATTCTTTGGATTGCAATCATAAATCGAATGGGATCTTGGCTTGCTAAGGCGAGAGAAGAATAGATGTTTTTTTGAGCCGTGAAAAATCCAATGAGTTTTGCATGAATATCAACCCACGATCGCGGGACACTCATTGCCCGCAACACTTCTTCTGCATCTGCAAACGCTGCTGCCGTTTTGGAAAAATATTCTGAAACCTGTGCGCTTTTACTCGTTTCTTGTGGGATATTTGCCGAAACCCCATTAATTATATTATTGATGACAAGAAGATATACTTCTTGAGTTTCTTTTGAGTTATCTTTCAGTGTTTGGATTGTTTGTGGATCAACAAATTCCGATTTCAGTTCGCTATCGATGATTTCATCAATAATTTTTTGAGTTTCTTCTTTGTTTGGAATTGTTTTTGCGGTCTCAATTGTTTTTGTTCCTCGCTTTTCGTTTTCCTCAATAAGTGTTTGGATTGACTGGTTGGTGAGTTTGTTGGTGAGGTTTGGAAGATTGAAAGTATTTAGATTCTTGAGTGTTGAGGTGCTTAATTGTGCGTCTTTTACGACCTCATAAAGATAGTCGGGTTTTTTTTCTCCGCGCACGATAAAAAACGATATAATTATCGCCCCGATAACAATAAGGAGAGAAAATGTTTTTTTATATTTTTTAAGAAAAGACATACTATAAAACTATAGTGACGGTTTCATCGCGGTTCCCATTTTATAAATCAGATTTGTTACCGGACACGCGCCTCCCACAAAACCACAAATTGTTCCAAGAATACTTTTCAGGACCCCGGTTTTACATATATCTTTGAGAAACGGAAGCTTATCGATGGCACTACATGCATCACAAATATTAATTGAAGAACCAAGCACATATGTTTCGGGAAGCTGGTATTGGTTATACAAATAAATTTTTGTTGGAGGCACAGGAATGAGATTTACGCGGAGAATACCGAATGTTCCTCCATGTGGCGGAGCGACCACCAACTCTTCGACAGTCGGATTTATTGTGCCGAGGGTTGCGATAGAAACTGCTGTAGTGAAGGCAAGACACCCCGGCGCCGAAGGGAGCCACGTGACCACCTTCCCTCCAAACGGATTTATTGGGAGTATTGCAGCGGACGTTGTATTACCTAAAGAGACAAACACAACAAGGAAAAGGATGATTATACTGATATATTTTTTTATCGTGAGCATAGTATGTTTGTAATTTTTTTTATTTTTTCTACATCCAAGTTGTGAGGCCTTAATTCGGTATTGATTTTTCCTCGTTCGAGGCGCTTCAATAACGCTTCTTTTTCCTGAATATTACACTTTTTAACCGATCGATAAAATAATGTTATATTATTTTTAATCGTTTTTCTTGGTTGTTTAAATAACACAGTAAGCGCGTTGTAGTATTGTTCTTCCTTTTTCCCATTGTTTTTCAGGTGTGTTTTTTTTGTGTAAATTCCAATCACTGCGGAATTAATCTTAGGTTGTGGTGAAAATTCCCTTTTTGGCACGCTCATAATAATTTTAGGATCCGCCCAATATTGAATACTTGCCGCAAGTAAATTCATATGCGGTGGTTTTTTTACAATACGTTCCGCGACTTCTTTTTGTATCATCACAATTGTGCGGATTGGTCTTTTCTGTAGCTCTTGAATTGTCCGAAACAAATATCCGGTGATGTAGTAAGGAATATTTCCGACAATTATGTAATTAGGGTTTCGGGAATGGGGATTAGGGGTGAGTGAAGAAACAATTTGAGGAAGTTCTTTTAGTGCATCGCCGCAAATAATTTTTATATTTTTGTCTTTTTTAAACTTTTTCTCCAGGTGTTCGGCAAGTGCCTTATCTTTTTCTATTAATATCATTTTGCAATTTTTGAGACCCGCCCGTTCCGTAGGTGGATTTGAAATCTGAGATTTAAAATATTCTGTGAGCTCTCCGTGTCCTGGGCCAATTTCAATAATGATCTCGCCGGCGCGCAACTCAACTTTCTCGGCTATCACGCGAAGTATTTTTTTATTTTTTAGAAAGTGTTGTCCTAGTTTTTGTCCCATTTTTTTATTTTTTTTCTGAGAGAAGCGAATTTTTTTCTATGTTTTCGACAACAACCATTCGTATATATGAAAGCATTTTTCTTTCTGTAATTTCATCAAGAAGAAATTGGGGAAATGGTTTTTTTCCTAAATATATACTCCGCTGGAGTGGTTGATATTCTGTGCGAATGAGTTGTGCTCGAAGCCAAATACGATGTGCTCGTTCGGATTCTGGAACATCAAAGATAATTATTCTCCATTTTCCATCCCATTTTTTAGGTTCTTTTCTTTTTTCAAGAAATCCCCCTCCCAAAGAAGAAAGGATGTATTTACTCTCTCTTTTTTCTATGAGTCCGCGTTTCTCGAGTCGCCAGAGTGTGACGCGAATGTTTTCTTCGGATGTTTTATATTCTGCGCAAATATCAGAAAACAAAATCCCTCCCACTGTTTTTGAAATAGTGGTGAGAAGTGCGCTAGAAAGAGAGTGTGTTTGAATTCGCTCCACAGCATGTATAGTATATAACATTTATAAGTCGGTCGATAGGCGCGTGTTATACTTCCTGTTGATAAGTGCATTTTTTTGTAATTCTTGGTACAATATGTGTATAAGTACGTTTATTTCACACATAAAGCCTTTTTTAAGGGGTTTTTCAAATACGGCCACTCTCTGGTCGCTGTCTTTTATTGTTATTATTGGATGTTCCACAACCCTATTTTTGGGAGACGGATCGCTGTTTTCGGCATATAAAAAATATGATATGTGGGGAATTGGAGGTCTTTCCGAGTTGTCGGATAGTGAGTTAGGTACCATTTCAGTTGCACAAGCGTCATATAACGAAGAAAAACAGAATGACAGCGGATCCTTTCTTTCTCAAAACGAAAGCTCTTTTTTTGGGGCATCTCCCGCACTCACTGGCGACGTTTCTATACGAGAAGAGATTAAGAAATATAAAATGAAAAAAGGAGATACTTTTTCGAGCATTGCGGCCCAATTTGGAATTACACTTGAAACCCTTCAGGCATCAAATGCACATATAAAAAAGATAAAAATAGGACAGGAATTATTAATTCTCCCGACATCCGGATCGCTCTATGTTGTACAAAAAGGAGATACACTACAACAAATTTCAGATCGCCTTGGAATACGTCAGGAGATTATAAAAAGATATAATCCAGAATATGTAAAACTTCTTGAAGCGTCTGGGGGAAAGTTAGTTCTCCCATACATAAAAGATGAATCTTTGTATACAACACAAAAAGAAATGGAAACGGAAAATCTTGCCACGCTTACTGGTTATTTTATATTGCCCGCAAAGGGGTGGAATTGGGGAAAATTACACGAATATAATGCTGTTGATATAGCAAATACATGTGGGAGTGGTATTTATGCGGCAGCAGATGGGGTAGTAATTGAAGAATCGTCTGATGGATCGTGGAATGGAGGATATGGAAATTATATTCTCATAGAACATCCAAATAAAACACGCACACGATACGCCCACACATTGAAAAACATTGTAAAAGTAGGAGACGTGGTTTCTCAAGGGAAAAACATTGCACTTATAGGGAGCTCAGGAAACACACAGGGTGTAACCGGATGTCATCTTCATTTTGAGGTATTGGGAGCGAAAAATCCCTTTGCATTGAAATAGGGGTTAGGGTATAGAAATTAGGGTTTAGAAAAATAAAGAAGCAACTAAGAGTCTAACTTTCTCAGAGATGAGATAAGTTTGTTGAGCATTTTCATAATTTCCTCTAGTAATGATAATATTTTTTTATATTCAACCTCCTTTATAAAATTTAGTTTTTTTGCAATTAAAATTTGTGTTTCAAGTTCTGCCCCAGATCCAAACGCAACACTCAAAAACTGTAAATATTCTTTTCTGTGTCCTCGCGCATATCCCTCAGCTATATTTGACGGAATAGAGATGGCGGCGCGTCTCATTTGGTTTATTATTCCAAAAATTTCTGATTTTGGAAACTGTTCTGTAATAGAATAAATTTCTTTTGAAAGCTCGATGCTTTTTTGCCACACAATTAATTCTTTATATGAATTCATGTTATTATCTTTTCTTGCTAACCCCCATCCCCTAATAATCTAACCCCTATTCTTATCCTTCTTTTATCCTATATTGGAACGCCTCAGCGAGGTGCTCTTTTTTTATTGAGAGAGAATTTTCAATATCGGCAATGGTGCGCGCAACCCTTAAAATCCGATAGTACCCACGTGGAGAAATAAAAGAACGTTCGATAATATCCTTGAGGAATGCTTCTGCTAATAAATCGAGAGAGAAAAGCTCATCGACTTGTTTTGATGAAAATTCCGAGTTTGTATGAAAAGGAAGGTGCGCTTGGATTGCTCGGTTTTTTTGAATTTCCCGCGCATCCCCAATTATTTTTCTTATTTGTTTTTCTTCTTGTTCATCCCCACTTCTTTTTCTCAATTCTTCTATTGGTATCCGCGGAATTTCTAGTTGTAGGTCTATTCGATCAAGAAGGGGTCCTGATATTTTTCTCTGATATCGTACAATCTCGTGCGCGGTACACCTACATTCTTTTTTTGTATCCCCAAAATATCCGCACGGACATGGATTCATTGCGGCAACCAACATAAATTGTGAGGGAAATACAAGTGCTTTTTTTGCGCGGGCAATGTATACGCGCCCATTTTCAAGTGGTTGTCGAAGTCCTTCAAGCGTATCTCTGTGAAACTCTGGCATTTCATCAAGAAAAAGAACTCCGCGGTGAGCGAGGCTTATTTCCCCTGGCTTTGGGTTAGTTCCACCGCCGATTATTGAAACAAGTGATGCGGTGTGATGGGGTGAACGAAACGGTCTCCATTGAATAATTTGATTGTGTGCGGTTAATCCCGCCGCACTGTAAATTTCGGTTATTTCAATCATTTCTTCACGTGATGGATATGGAAGTATAGATGCAAGTGCTTGGGCGAGCATTGTCTTTCCGGTACCTGGTGGTCCCGACATAAGAATATTGTGTCCTCCTGCCGCCGCAATAGTAAGAGCGCGTTTTGCTGATTCTTGTCCTTTTATTTCTGACAAAGAAACCGAAATTGGTGGGCGCATTGGGATAATGTCCTTTTTTTCTTCTAAGCTCAATAACTGAGTCCCCTCAAGGTGATGGATGAGTTCATTTAGATTTTTTACTCCAAACACAACAACATCATCGAGCATTGCTGCTTCGTCTTTATTTTTATATGGAACAAAAAGATATCGCACGCCTATTTTTTTTGCTAATTTGGCAATATTAAGACTTCCACTTACCGACCGAAGCGATCCATCGAGGGATAATTCTCCAACAAATATTTTATCTCTCGTTTCAAAGGTTTTTATTTGTTCACTTGCAAGAAGATATGCAAGTGCAATAGGAAGATCAAAACGCGATCCTGCTTTTTTTATATCTGCGGGCGCAAGATTAATGGTGATTCTTCTATTTTCTTTTGTTGGGGGCCGTATACCAGAATTTTTTAACGCCGAATTTACTCTTTCTTTTGCTTCGCTCACCGCCTTATCAGCAAGCCCAACAATTGAAAAAGAGTGGAGACCGACATTAATATCGGCCTCCACGTGAATGCATTCGGCGGTGATTCCATCGAGTTCTGCAGAGAGAATTTTTGGAACTGCACGCATAATAGAAAAAGTTTACATTTTTTGTTCCAATTTGCATTCTTTGCAAAGTTCAGATTCCGGATCAATAAGTAGTAATTTCTCTTCTATTTGTTTTCCACATGATTCACATGCACCATATTTTTTCTCATCCATTTTTTTGAGTGCCTTTTCTATTCTCTTTTTCCGTTCTTCAAGTGCTTCTTTAATTGAAAAAATATTTCCTGTTTCTTCAGATTCATCAGCTTCCTCTTCAAATCCGTCAACGTCATTTCCAAAGTCAACCGAAGTACTTTTTATTCGTGACAATTCCTCATTTATTTTTTCCTCTTCTTCGTGAAGAAGAGTAGCAAAATGTTCTAGTTGTGTTTCAGAAAAGTTCATATATTTTTTTGTTAATATCCGAGTCTTTTTGCCGCTTCTTCCGCTGCCTCAAGGTTGGAACTTACAAGAAGATATTTATCAAACCACGTATAACTAATTGTTGCACCTTGCAGTGAAAATGGAGCAAGTGATGTCGGTTTATTTCTCACCTTCCCATCTTTCCATGGACTCATTGTTCCTGGATCGGAAATGAAAATATTTTTAATGCCCGCATCTTGTTGAAGTGTGTTCATACCCTTTTGTATTATTCCCACATCAACTCCATCTCTTAATTTTGTAACAAATCCAAGCCACGTCCCCTTTGTGTTCGAATATGAGAATAGCGTAAAGTCATCTTGGAAATTTGAAACCTTTTCGGTAGTAAAGAAATCCGGGAATAGAAGAGAAGCAACTTGAGAAAATGAAAGCGGTTTGTTCTCTTGTGTTTTCCACACCACCTCCTTAAAAAGGGGAACTGATGTTGTTTCGAACGCGATTGGTTTCTTTAGATCGTCCAACGTAAAAGCCAAAAGCCTTGCATCGAATACAAGATCTGCTTTTGTTTTGAAAAATGATGCATGTACGTCAACGGTGGAAACTGATTGAGGGGGCGCGACGGGTGGTGTTGTTGTGGGAGTTTCAATTTGGGGCGCGGGAGGAATAGTTGCCACTTCTTCGGATGGCGTTACTGATTGGTTAACAACTGCCGGAGTTTTTTCTGCACCACTTTTTATAAACTGCGGATATACAAAGAAATATCCAATAGCGATAAGTCCTAACACGACAATGACAATGAGAAGTGTCCAAAAAAGACCACGCCCCCCACTTTTCTTTATCGGTTGGGGCGCCATCGTTGGTGCTTGTTGATTCATTTGTGTTATTCCTCCCATCATTTGATCGGCAAGGTTAATTGGAGATTGTGGTGATGGAATTGGTTTTGAAGGTGCTGTGGGTTCTTTTGGTGCGGTAGCTTGGGTTTGTGGAGTGTAGGGTCTTGGCATTCCTCCTCCTGTTTCTTGCATCGACATCGCGTCAGAGGCCATTGTCCGAACATCAATTTTGTCGGATGGCATTTTTGCAAGAGGAATTTCCCCCTCTCCGGTTCCCAGAAACTGCGACCTAGTGGTGTCCGCATTTTGATTTTGCGGTGTGGGCCATTGTTGTTGGCCAAAATTATTTTTTTCGTCCATTAAATCTATTATATCACAGCATAGGATCTAGGGTATGGGGATTGGGGTAGAGTCAATAAAAAAACTACTCACTAAAAAGTGAATAGTCTTTCTCTTTTCTACACCCCAATTACTAATCCCTACGCCCTATTTATTATTTTCTCCCAACCCCTTTAATGAAAGCCCGATTTTTCCCTCGTTCACCTTTATGATTTTTGCTTTCACAACATCTCCCACGTGGACAACATCTTCTACTTTTTTTACAAAACCATCTTTCAACTCTGAAACGTGTATCATCCCATCTTGTCCACCACCAAGATCGACGATCGCTCCAAACTCGAGTATTCGCACGATGGGACCACTGATAATTTCTCCCACCGAGAATTCTCTCATCGACGCCTTAATGGTGTTATATGCTCGTTCCACAAGTTTAATATCTACCCCCGCAACATATACCTTTCCCGTTTCTTCAATATCAATAGTAATTTTATTGTCACTGTTTGCAACAATTCCATTTATGTTTTTCCCCCCCGGCCCAATAAGTTCTCCGATTCGATCTTGTGGAATCATGAGTGACATAATTTTTGGTGCATATTTAGAGACGTTTTGACGTGCTGCAGGAAGTGCTTTCTCCATAATTCCGATGATTGTAAATCTTCCTTCTTTTGCCTGTGTAAGTGCTTTCTCAAATATTTCCGCAGTAATGCCGTTAATTTTTACATCCATCTGAATAGCGGTGATTCCGTCTCTTGTCCCTGCAACCTTGAAGTCCATATCGCCGTAATGATCTTCTGGTCCTTGGATGTCGGTGAGAATTTTATATTCTTTTCCATCTGTGCTTGTCATAAGTCCCATTGCCACGCCCCCAATGTGTTTTTTTATTGGTACTCCGGCATCCATAAGAGAGAGACACCCCGCGCAGGTGGATGCCATAGATGATGATCCGTTTGATGAAAGTGTTTCCGCAACAATACGAATGGTGTATGGAAATTCTTCTTTTGTGGGAATAAGCGCACGAAGTGCCTTTGCGGCAAGTGCTCCGTGTCCGATTTCTCGTCGTCCCGGTCCGCGTGACGATCTTCCAACTTCTCCTGTTGAAAAACTCGGGAAATTATAATGAAGCATAAAACTCTTTTTTGTGGTTGATTCTATCGTCTCAACCAATTGTTCGGCGGATGAAGATGCAAGCGTGGTGATTGCAAGCACTTGTGTTTGTCCGCGAACAAAGAGCCCTGATCCATGGGTGAGTTCTAAAAGACCCACCTCGCCGTATAATGGACGAATCTCATTTAATTTTCTCCCGTCGACGCGACGATCGTGTGTTAATATTTCCTCATGAACAAATTTATCGGTTTCTGTTTCAAGTATTTGTTCAACGTCTTTTAATTCATCGCCGGATTTCCCAACCGAAGTAAGATGTTGAAATAAGTCATTTTTAAGGTCACTAAACGTTTTATCGCGAAGTGCAGGACCAATTTTTCCATCAATAAAACTTTTTACCAATTGTTCAGTTTCCCTATTTGGTTGTTTGAGCATAACGTCCAACTTTTGTTTTCCAATCTCACTCACTATCTTTTTTTGAAACGCAATAAGTTCTTTTATTTGTTTGTGTGCGGTGGTAAACGCTTCAATAGCGGCGTTCTCTTGTATTTCCCTTCCTTCAAATTCAATCATGTTAACATATGCTTCTGGTCCCGCGAAAAACGATCGATATTCTTCATCTCCTTTTTCATTCTTTTTTATCACCTGGATCCCTGCAACTGGTCCGCCCCATGGAATATCGGAAATCGAAAGTGCAGTAGATGCCGAAAGAAGTCCAATCACATCAGGATCATTTTTTTCATCACACGAGAGAACGGTGACTACGATTTGTACATCTCGTCTGAGACGCGCATCAAAAAGTGGACGAACGGTTCGATCAATGAGACGTCCTGAGAGAATTGCTTCGTCGGACGCCTTCCCCTCTCTTCGTGTAAACCTACTTCCCATAATTTTTCCCGCAGCATAAAACCGTTCCTCGTAATCGACGGTAAGTGGGAAAAAATCTCCCATGCGGTCTTCTTTACTCATCACAACTGTTGCAAGTACCACGGTGTTTCCGTGTTTTCCGATAACCGCCGCGTTTGCTTGTCCAGCAAGATCAGACACCTCAATGGTGATTTGTTCATTATATAACTCAGTAGTAAATTTTTTTCTATGTAATTCCATATATTATTTATTATATTTTTTTGTTTGTGACTTTCTTATTTTTAAAAGTATTTTGGGGATTGATTCGAGCTCGACAAAGCGGTCGGCGGATTCTTTTAATTTTCCTGACGTGGTTCGTGAAAATGCTGCGACCTCAACTTGTTTTCCCGTTCCCCATTTTAGATATTCAACAAGAGGAATGAAATCGCCGTCACCGGTTACCAATATTACCACATCCAGCGAGTTTGCCATGCGTATTGCGTCGACTGCCATTCCAACATCCCAATCTGCTTTTTTTGCTCCTCCATGGAAGATTTGCAGATCTTTCATGCGGAGTTCAAGACCCGATTTTTTTAATGCCTCAAAAAACGGTTCTTCGCGGGATTCCCCCTCATATCCCTGTACTCCATCACTTTTTACTACATACGCAATCGACCGAATGATCGTGCGATCATCGGCTAGTGTTTTTATGAGTTGCTCGAAGTTTACTCGAGCGTGGTAAAGATTTTTCGCTGAGTGATAGATGTTCTGTACATCAACAAAAATTCCTATTCTTTGATTTTGATGCATATCGCGTATATTGCACTTTGTTGAAGTACACTTTCATAAAGCGCAGAAGAACACCTGCAAAAAAACTAAGCCTCAAGTTTTAACTTCTTTACAAGGCTCGAGTATTTTTTCTCGTCACTTTTCTGAAGAAACTGGAGAAATCTCCTTCGTTTTCCCACCATCATTAGAAGTCCTCTTCGTGAGTGGTGGTCTTTCGAATGCTTCTTTAAATGATCAGTAAGTGCTTTTATCTGGCGCGTCAAAAGAGCGATCTGGTATTCCGCAGATCCCGTGTCAGAATCATGGCGCTTATAATCGCGTGTCGCTGCCTGTTTTTTCTGTTTCGAAAGCATACACGCCCATCATACCTCAGAAAGCAGATGATGTCAAAACCCCGCACCTTTTTGTAATCATGTAAGTTTTTATGAAACCATAAAACAAAAACACATTGAAACAATCAATATCTTTGCTCTTTGACCAAATAATATGGCTCCGAGGCTATAAATATTTATAGCCTCAAATTACAAAAAGGTGCGGGGCAAAACCAAAAGAAAAAGAGAGATATTTTGCGACAGGAGTGGTAGAATAGAGAAAAGAGAGAACACATGAACGACATAGAACGTCATTTTGGTGAATATTTGGATTATTTGGAGATAGAAAAAAATCGTTCACCAAAAACAAGAGAAAATTACGAACGATACCTCAGGTTATTTTTTAGTGAGGCACACATAAGATCGATAAAAGACATTACCGAAGAACGCGTGCGGTCATTTCGCGTGATGCTTGCACGTAAAAATATAAAAAAAAATACACAGAGTTATTATGTAATCGCGATCCGAAATTTTTTAAAGTATTTAATAAAACGCGGACACAATGTATTATCTCCCGACGCAATAGAGCTTCCAAAGACTTCGCGACGCGACATCGAAGTGCTTGATTATGGAGAGCTTGAGCGATTATTGAAATCTCCAAAAGGAGATGATATACGATCGATTCGCGACCGTGCGATACTTGAGACATTTTTTTCAACAGGACTTCGTCTTTCAGAGCTCTGTAATCTCCCCCGGTATATTGATCTTGAACGGGGAGAAGTTTCAGTACGCGGAAAAGGAGATAAATTACGCATTGTGTTTCTCTCCGAGGGGGCAAAAAAATCAATTAAAGAATATTTAAAAAAGAGGACAGACCCAGAAGAGTTTTTATTTGTGAGTTTGAGTAAATCGGGAAAACCACTCGGAAAAATTACTCCACGTTCCGTGGAACGCCTTATTGATCGGTACGCAAGGAGCTCGGGAATTCCAAAAAAAGTACACCCTCATCAATTGCGTCATTCGTTTGCCACCGACCTTTTGATTAATGGTGCCGATCTTCGGTCTGTGCAATCGCTCTTGGGTCACGCAAACGTTTCGACGACTCAAATTTATACACACCTTACAAACAAAGAACTTCGTGAAGTGCATGAAGCGTTTCATGGAACACGAAGGAAGAAAAGATAGTTAATTAAAAAATTAGTTTTGTTTCAAGTGAGTAGTGATTGACAAATAACACAAAAATGTGCTATTTTAATCTTAGTATTTTACTAATAACGCGAGAATATAAAAATGAAAAAGCTTTTTGATTTGGATCAAAACAATGATGGAAGAAGAAAGATAATTCAGGCTATAAGCGAAATATCAAATATTCCCGTAGAAAAAATCAATAATGATACGCCCGTGCTTGATTTAGCCCAAAAAGCAGGTCTGAGTATTGGTAATTTATTGGAACAAGTTGTGCTTAGAACGGGAAGAAAAATAGGAAATCCAGAGAGTTCCCCAGCCTTTCTTTATATCGGAAACATCACAATTTAAACATCGCTTTTTATTAAACCCCAATCTGGGGTTTTTACTTTTATTGTGCCCCCGCGTGCCGCTGGGCCGGCTTGAGAGGTCCCGCATAACTTTTGTGTGCGGGGTAAAATTTGAATCATGAATTTTGTGCCGAGGGCGGGACTTGAACCCGCATACCTATTCGGTGCTAGCTCCTAAAGCTAGTGCGTCTGCCAGTTTCGCCACCTCGGCAAGCTTATTTTGTGATAATATCATGGGTATTATGTGAATACAAAAATCCCGTCACTCTGAATAGAGTGGCGGGATTTTTGTATATTTGAGATTTTAGGCCACACCAAGGAATTGTTTCATTACCTTTACTATTCCAGTTGCGAGCATTGCAACCGCGAGGGCGATAATTGCATAAATTAATTGTTGTCTCGCCTCTTCTACTTTTTTTTCATCTCCACCAGCAGTTAAGAACTTAAAGCCGGCATAGATGATGTAGATTACAGCGAGCGCGAGAAGCACGCTATAGAACCACCCCCCCGCCTTATCAATAAGTGCAATCACTTTTTCCGGCGTCGTAATACTTGTTTTAGGTTGTCTTTCTTGTGCGAATGCCAATAATGGAAGAAAAAAAACGACGAAAGTGTAAAGATGTTTTTTCATAAGAATTCCTTATTTTGCTCCCAGAAACTCCCCCACAACAAACACGATGCCAGTTGCGAGTGTTGCTACCGCAATACCAACAACTCCATAAATGATATAATTTTTTCCGTCTTTCACTTTATCTTCATCTCCTCCCGAGGTGACATAAAGAAACCCTCCATAAATCATAAGAATAACTGATATTGCGAGAACACCACTATATAACCACCCCCCAGTCTTTCTGATAAGCGCCATCACACCCTCTGCACCACTGTCCGTTACTATTGATCCAGGAGGGGCATCAAGTAATGACGGGGCCGATCCATACACAAGTGTTGGTAATAAAACGGCAAAAGAAGAAAAAATTGTCCAAATAGTTTTTTTCATGATGTAGGCGTGGATCTATTAGCCGATGAAGTTTTTTGCGAGAAGCACAATACCGCGCGCAAGAAGCGCAATGGCGATGCCGATAACTGCGTACACAATGTAATTCTTCGCCGATTTTGTTTTATCTTCATCTCCTCCCGAGGTGAGATATAAGAATCCCGCATATATGATAAAGACGACCGCAAGTGCAATGACGATATAGAGAAGCCAGTTTGACGCTTTTTCTACCAGCGAAATTGCCCCACCATATGTCTGAAATTTAGGAGCTGGCAATTGTTCGCCAGGAACATCAAATTGAGCTGAAACAATCATTGGAGTCAAAATAACAAGCGAAAGAGCTGAAACTAATCCCCACTTTTTTAAGAATGATTTCATAATAAATAAATAATTTTTTACGACTGTTGAACGATAAAATAGATAAAAAATCGACCTTTCTTATCCTTTTACTGAAGGAGTTTTTGTATGATTAATACCACTCCTTCTGCAAGAAGAATTATACCATACCCAACCACTGCATAAAGAATTGCCTGCTTCCCCGTTTCAAATTTTTTTGGATCCCCCCCCGCGGTGAGTATCTGGAACCCACCATAAATAATCATAATAACTGCAATTGCGGGACCAACTGCAATAACAAACCAATCAATGATCACGTAAATAAGATCGGGAATCGATCCAACTTTTAATGGATTTTGGAGACCAATTGTTTCTGCCGCATGCGATGCCTCGGCGCATAAAAGAAAGAGCGAAGAAAAAATGAAAATCGAACTATTTTTTATTTTTTTGATCATATTTATTATATTAACAGCATCGATATTATAAGACAATTTATATATCGGATTTTTACTTACAGATTTTTGAGAGATCAGGAAGTCCATCTGAACATTTTTTCCACGGGGAAACGACGGGAGTGAGGCATTTAAATTGCAGTTGGGCGTTGTATCCCGTTCCCGCTTTTTTACATGCGATTTGATATGCCGCCTCAAGGGTGATATTTAATTCTGGGTTTTCGTTTGATCCCTTTTTATTTTCGTTTATGCATGCGCTTACTTGTTGTGCGCACGAGGCGCTCACTACCCGGTTTATTTGTGCCTGCGTCGCTCCACTATTATTATCTGTCCAACTTCCGTTTGCACCAGCACCACCAAACTGTCCTCCTTTGCCAGTGAAGTCGGCATTCCCTCCCAATCCATTTCCTCCGATGGTTTGTTTTGGTCCGGATATTGATCCACTTCCACACTCAATACTATTCCACGCCACAGTTGCACTTCCATTAGCAAGTGAGGTGATAATTGTATTAATAAGAAGCCACGCAGTAAGTGCAATAAGAAGACCAACAACAGCACTTTGAATAATGCCTTTTGCTGTGGTGACATTTTTTTCACTTCCCCCCGCAATCATGAGGGTAAACCCACCATATGCGATGAAAACAGTTGCGAGTATAAACGAGACTTTAAACATATCTTCAATAATATTTCGTCCGACTACAAGCGCATCACAAAGCCCACATGGCTCCGTTGGGCCTTCTGTTCCCGGCGTACATGCTGTTCCCTCCCAGATATAAAACAATGTTCTCGCCGAGGCAATATATGGAACACAAACACTTATTACTATAAGTGCCAAAAAACTTATAGAGGCCACTTTCTTCATTTTTTTATTATATACCACTTTTTATTTATCTTCTCCTCCTTTTAAACTTTTTTAAAACGCTCGTTGACTCATAAGGCGCGAAACTTCTTCTTGTGCCTTCCCAATCGCGGATTCAATGGTGTTTTGATTTGTGGTGACAAGTTCTATCATGTTTGAAAAAATATTTCCGATTGCAACGTCGTTTATCTGCGGCCACGAACGCGCAATAAGCGCTTGTCGAGCAAACACACCGAGGTCGGGATCATTTATATATTCACTTCGGATGAGATTATCCAATGCGGGAGATTTTTTTGTTTTTGTAAGATATGACCGCACTGAAGTTTCGTCGGTAGTCATAAAGAGAACAAATTGCCATGCGACATCGGGAACCTGACTTTGACGGGAGACGGTATATCCCCAATATTTTGGATATGCGATTGAACGATTTTCCGCTGATGCGGGCTGTGGCATTGGGGCAATTTTGTATTCAATAAAGGCGTTTCGTTTTTGTATCTCGGGAAGTGAGCTCGCATAATTGAAAATCATTGCGACACCCTCTTGTCCGAACAAATCAAGGTCATTTGGCATTGTTTCGTTCCATGTATATGCCTCCTGTGTTCCGTTTGAAAATTGTGTATAAAATCTGAGCGCGTCTTTTCCTTCCGGAGATGCAAATGTTGCGGATTTAAAGTCGTCTGAGATCATTTTTGTTCCCGTTTGAAGCATCAAAAGACTTAAAATATCCGGGGCAGTGGAAATGTTTTTTTGAGATCCCCCGATTGCTGCTCCCGCACGAATTATTTTTTTTGAAGGATCGATAACGGTAAGTTTTTTTACCACCTTTTGAAAATCTTCCCATGTTTTTGGAATTTGTACGGCGGCCTGATCAATGAAGTTCCTGTTATAAATAAGTGCAAGCGTATCAATGGAAAGCGGAAGCCCATAGATTGTTTTCTGCGGGAAAAAATCTTGTTCCACTATCCGTGGGAAAAGAGATTGCAATTGAGCAAACGGAATAATAGTTTCAGGCATTGGGGAAATTTTCCCGGTGTTATTCGGAACCGCACTATTCAATACCATAAATATATCGGGTCCCTTTCCTTGCGCCATAGACTCAAGAAGAGCTCGAGCATATTCTTCTTGTGTATCAAATCCTCGATATGTTATTTCTACTTTTGGATAGAATTTTTTGAAATTGGTGATAGTTGATTCGTATGCGTTTTGGTTATCTCCTATTCCCCAAAAAGTAAGCGCGCCCTCAAGTTGAAGTCCTGGGGTGGCACATCGCTGCATTCCCGGAATAACGCACGTCGCCATTAGTACGACAACAAGAATAATTATTGCAACGATTGCGAAAATAACAAATTGTGGTTTTGAAATATTCATCCCGTTAGATACCCGCCTGAATGAAAGAATTCATTCTTTCGGGCAGGTAGACCGCGAATACACGATACGGCCCATGAGTAATAATTATTATTCGACTGGTATTCATATGTATGTAAGTGAAGTAGGTTCTTTTTGGTTATGCTTGTCCGCCTCTGGTGGAATTTCTAACGGGACTTGTATACTTCTGTGTTATAAACACACTACCCCAATAAGCTCATCTCCTTTCTCTAAATCCATAATGCGCACTCCCTGGGTTGCTCTACTTGCAATACGAATGTCTTTTAACTTTGTTCGGAGTGCTTGTCCTTTCTTTGAAAACGCAATAACCTCTTCAATCTCATCATTAATAATATGGGTTGCAATCACTTTCCCTGTCTTTTCAGTGACCTTCGCCGTCTTTATTCCCGATCCTCCTCGTTTCTGTAATTTATATTCTTTAATGACGGTTTGTTTTGCATATCCATTCCCCAATACCGAAAGTAGTTTGAGGTTTTTTGTATCTTTCCCTCCTTTTATTATATCAAGTCCCGCAATTTCATCCCCTTTCTTTAGGTGAATTGCGCGTACTCCGGCGGCGGTTCTTCCCATTTGCCGCACATCCTTTTCTTTAAAGTGTATTGCCTGACCAAGCGCGGTTGAAAGAACAATCTCATCGTTTCCAGAAGACACATTCACCCACTTCAAATCATCCCCCTCGTTGAGTTTAATCGCGATAATTCCGCTTCTTCGTACGTTTTCAAATTCTTTCAGGTGTGTTTTTTTGATGTTTCCTTCTTTTGTAATCATCACAAGGCACTTGTCTTTCTCTTGCGTATCTGAATCGGGGTAAGAGACGATTGCGCTTACTTTTTCGGTCGCTGGGATTTCGAGATAGTTATAAATTGATTTTCCCTTTCCTGTGCGCTGTGCGACGGGAATTTCATATACTTTTGTCTGAAACATCTTTCCGCGATTTGTGAAGAAAAGGATGTTGTCGTGGGTGTTTGTAGAAATAAATGTTTCGATGAGATCTTCTTCTTTCAATTCAAATCCGATAAGCCCCTTTCCTCCTCGCTTTTGTGATTTAAAGTTCGTCGGTGGCATACGCTTGATATATCCGTCCCGACTGAGGGTAATAATTGCATCTTCATCTGGGATGAGATCTTCTTCTCTAAATTCCTTTAGGCTTGATGCTACAATTTTTGTTCTTCGATCATCGGAAAAATTTTTCTTTATTTCCTCGAGTTCTTTATGAATTATGTCAATAATTTTCTTTGGACTTTTTAAAATCGCTTGTAGTTCCGCGATGAGTTTTTTCTTTTCGGCAAGTTCCGCCTCGAGTTTGTGTCGTTCGAGCGCCGCAAGCGTCTGGAGTTTCATCTCAAGGATTGCTTGGGCTTGTATTGCGGTAAGTTTGAAATTTTTTATTAAATTTAATGCAGCATCTTCCTTATCTTTTGATTTTTTAATTGTCGCAATTATCTTATCGATAACATCAAGTGCTCGCACAAGTCCCTCGAGGATATGCGCTCGCTCCTCCGCTTTTTTTAAATCAAACTCAGTTCTCCGTCGAATTACAATTTTTCGATGATCAAGATATGCGGAAAGAATATCCTTCAATGAAAGAATTTCTGGACGGAGTCCGTCGGTAAGCGCAAGTACGTTGAAGTAAAAGTTTTTTTGCAGTTCTGTATATTGATAGAGTTGGTTTAATATTTTTTGCGGCGAACTGTCTTGCTTCAGGTCAATTGCGACACGAAGTCCGTCTCTATCGGACTCATCTCGAAGATCACGAATACCCTCAATGCGTTTTTCTTGGACAAGTTCTGCAATTTTTGTCACGAGCGTTGCCTTGTTCGTTTGGTAAGGGATTTCGGTAATAATAATTTGAAAACTTCCTCCCTTTCGTTCTTCAACTTGCGCAACACCGCGTATAGTAACCGCACCCTTTCCTGTGGCATACGCTTCTTCAATTGCTTTGCGATCGTAAATAATTCCTCCTGTTGGAAAGTCTGGTCCAGGGATAAACTTCATGAGTTCTTTCACGTCGGTGTCTGGGTTTTCGGCGAGATATATAATTCCGTCGGCGAGTTCTCCAAGGTTATGCGGAGGAATACTCGTTGCCATACCGACCGCAATACCCATTGTTCCATTCAATAAGAGATGTGGAAGTTTTGCGGGAAGATATTTCGGTTCGTTTTTTGTGTTGTCATAATTTCCCTGCCAATCAACCGTTTCTTTTTCAATATCATTTAAAAGTTCTTCGGAAATTTTTGATAATTTTGCTTCGGTATAACGCATTGCTGCGGGAGAGTCTCCATCAACAGAACCCCAGTTTCCTTGCCCATTGATGAGTGGGTAGCGAAGAGAAAAATCTTGTGCCATGCGGGCGAGTGCGTCGTAGATGGATGCGTCACCGTGTGGGTGATAATGTGCCATCACTCCTCCCACTACATTTGCCGACTTCCTGAACTTTGCCGAAGCGGTAAGTCCCGATTCCCACATAGACCACAAAATTCTTCGTTGTACGGGTTTTAATCCATCGCGGATATCAGGAAGTGCACGCGAAACAATAACCGACATTGCATAATCGAGATATGATTCTTTTAACTCATCAGTAATTTCCCTGTCTTCTACGCGGCCTATTGACTTTGGTTTTTCTTCTATTTCTTTTTTCATAAATTATGGAAGATGGGTGGGAGGAATTGGATCGAGATTATCGAAAACAAAATTAATTCGCGCCCCTTGAATATACATTATATTTTTTTCCTGAACACCTCCTTTCAGCGAACCAAAACTTTTTTCTACATATGTTCTGAATGTATTGTACTGTTTTTTTAGGTCATCGGAAATGTTTTTAATTCCTTTTCCAAATATATCAAACATCGATTCATCTGTTTTTTTCTTTTCGAGCTGCACATTTTTTTGTGTTTCTGATGCGGGGGGTTCTATTTTAGGAAGGTCGATACTGACATATACTCCCCACAACAGAAGAATAAAAAACACAGACACAACAGATCCACCGATAAACCATTTTTTTCTTCGCGCTTCATCGGATCGTTGAATATCTCGTACAAACTTTTTTATTTTTTGGTAAAAAGAAGCCGACATGGAACGTGTTTATTTTGATTCGAGATATTTCACAGTCATTGCACCGGGAACAAGGTCTTTTTTCTTAAATACAAATTTTTCCTCCTTTTGGGGAACTGGTTTGTTTAATTCTTTGAAAAATGATTTTGGATCCGAAGTGAGTGACGGAATAATAACGCTTGGTTCTGCCTGGCGCACGAATTTTGCCGCTGCTGCCTGTGAAATCCATGGTTTTCCTCCTGCGGGAATAATGAGCACGTCCGGATGTTCAAGGTGTTCCCAAATATTTTGTCCGGGTTCTTTAGAAATATGTCCCAATACTACAATTGAAATATCTTCAAAAAGAATTCGGTAAATTGTTTTTTCGGTTTCATCTTCATTTCCTGCGCTCCACCCGTCGATACGAATTCCTTGCACTTCATATTCTCCTTGGTGTTCAATCCAAAAACATTCATTTTCTTTTGGCGCTTCAGTTGAGGGAGAAAGTGTGGTATTTATTACCGCAGTTGCACCCCGAAATGATCGGCCATTTGTCGGATCAATCAGCACTACCAAATCTCCCGACTGAATTTTAAAATAATTGTCCCCTTGATATGTAATAATCATAAAAAATAAGCAGATCCGCTATTACCTCATTAGTTTACGCCAACGACGTAAGATTTTCAATTAAACTTTTACTACGGGATTGACACATGGGTGTTTTTCTCATATCTTGGTAAGTACGTAATTTGTTTATGAACGCAATAAAACAAGAAGACTATACACCAAACGATTTTGTGAAATCCGAACTCGGGGCGTTAAATCTGCTCCACATTGGAGATTTGGTACAAGGTGCCATTATTGAAAAAGGGGTTCGTATGATGACTGTCGATTTGGGCGCGAATGGCGTGGGCGCGGTCTATCGTGGAGAACTTCAAAATGCCCGCGATGTAATAAAAAACTTAAAACCAGGCGATATGATCGGTGCAAAAGTAGTACAGATTGATAACGAAGATGGATATATTGAACTTTCTCTTACTCAAGCAGACAAACAAAAAGCGTGGGAAGAAGTACAGGATTTGAGAGATCAGGAAGAAATAGTAAAAGTAAAACTTACCGCATTTAATAAAGGAGGGTTGCTCGGTGAACTTCGCGGACTTCCTGCATTTTTACCTGTTTCACAATTGGGAAATGGCCTTGAGGGGAGGACAATAAATAATAAGGAAGAAATAGGAAAAGTACTTCAGGAGCTCGTGGGAAAAGAAGTTGATGTGCGTATTATTGATGTGAATTCTCGCACAAATAAGCTTATTGTTTCAGAAAAAGCGGCAACCGAAGTAAGTACAAAGGAATTGGTCCAAAACTATCAGGTGGGGCAGATTATCGATGGGGTAGTTTCGGGAGTTGCAGATTTTGGAGTCTTTATTCGATTTGCCGACAACCCGGCACTCGAAGGATTAATTCATGTATCAGAACTTGGATATCGCATTGTTGAAAATCCGAAGGAAATTGTAAAAATTGATGATGCGGTAAAAGCAAAAATTACCGACATTAGAGATGGAAAAATTTCTTTGTCACTTCGAGCACTTCGCACCGATCCGTGGACAAATGTGGGAGAGAAACATAAAGAGGGACAGGAAGTTTCGGGAACCGTGCATAGTTTTCACCCATTTGGTGCAATTGTAAATCTTGATGGGGAAATACAAGGCCAAGTGCACGTTGCGTCGTTCGGAAGCGTGGAAGAAATGAAAAAACAACTTGTGATTGGAAAAGAATACTCATTTACTATTGAAAGTCTGGTTCCGGCAGAAAGGAAGATACTTTTGAAACTAAAATAAAAACAATAATAACACCGCCCCCCCATGGGGGCGGTGTTTCGTTAACACTTGCATTATTTACGAATTTGTTTTATTACAAATAACAGCTGTTTAACTGTCATTTATTCATTTAAAAAGGAGAAACACCTTGGTAATGTTAGGAAAAAACTTTCAGGACAAAATTAATTCTCTTCAGGGGACAGTAATAAGCGTCCTACAAAAATCTAAAAAACATGGAGAAATAAGATTGTTTTCCACCGGACGCACGACGATTAGAAAAAATGGTCCGAGGGTTGTTACTGCGAAAATAACATTAAATAACAACAAGGAGATTTCGGTCGATTTTAAAGTGGGAGAAGAAATGGACTTTGACTCCATTTCTAAAATGTTAAAAAATATTATAAATCCAGAAAATTAGTTTAATAAAAGCCGTTATTATACGGCTTTTTTTATTTTCATTTTACAGAAAAACGCCGATGCGTTATGATAGTGGAAAACATATGAAAAATTTAAGTAAGAATTTGATTTTTGCGATTACCCTTTTGTTATTTGTCACGGTGATTTTCTCATTCATTTTTGAGATGGAGGGAACACCCCCCAAGACAATAAACATGAGCGAACTCGCGGATAAGGTGAATACTGATGGGGTAAAAAATATTTTAATCAGTGGCAATGATTTAAAAATTACGCTTTCCGATGATTCGACCGCCGTTTCAAAAAAAGAAAGTGAAAGTGGGATTGTGGAAACACTTTCAAATTACGGGGTTGATAAGGAAAAATTGAGGAAAGTAAGTATTGTCGTTGAGGATCCAAGCGGATTCAAATATTGGATGAGTATTTTGATTCCGACATTGCTTCCGATATTCTTTATGATGTTCTTGTTTTGGTTTATTTTTCGGCAGGCGAAGGGAGGGGCAAACCAGGCGATGTCATTTGGAAAAATAAATATTCGTCTTTTCTCTCAGGAAAAAGACAAAATTACATTTAAAGATGTTGCGGGTCTCAAAGAATCAAAAGAAGAATTAGAAGAAGTGGTTGATTTTTTGAAAAATCCAAAAAAATTTTTGGATATTGGTGCAAAAATTCCTCGCGGAGTGTTGCTTATGGGTCCTCCAGGAACCGGAAAAACACTTCTCGCCCGTGCGGTCGCGGGAGAGAGTAATGTTCCCTTTTTCCATCTTTCGGCATCGGAGTTTGTTGAAATGTTTGTTGGGGTTGGCGCATCACGTGTTCGTGATTTGTTTCAAACCGCGAAAAAGGCGGCCCCTTCGATTATCTTTATTGATGAAATAGATGCGGTGGGACGTGAGCGTGGAGCGGGATTGGGTGGTGGACACGATGAGCGCGAACAAACATTAAATCAGATCCTTGTTGAAATGGATGGATTTGAACGCGACACGAATGTGATTGTGATGGCAGCAACCAATCGTCCTGATATTTTAGATCAAGCACTTCTTCGCCCAGGACGCTTTGATCGACGTGTTCTTCTTGATATGCCCGACCTCCATGACCGCGAAGATATATTGAAGATTCATACAAAAGGAAAACCGCTTGATGAGTCAGTGAACTTGAAAACAGTGGCAACACGTACCCCAGGATTTGCAGGCGCGGATCTCGCAAATCTTTTGAATGAAGCGGCAATTGTGACGGCACGTGCAGGAAGGAAAAAAGTAACGCAGGATGATATATTAAACTCAATTGAAAAAGTATTACTTGGTCCCGCACGACGTTCGCGCGTGACAATACAAAAAGAAAGAGAAATCACCGCATATCACGAGGCGGGACACGCGCTTGTTGCGGCGTCGCTGAAAGATAGTGATCCGGTACACAAGGTGACGATTATTAGTCGTGGTATGGCAGGAGGATATACGTTGAAACTTCCTATTGAAGAACGGCGATTGAAAACAAAGGCGCAATTTCTCGCCGATCTTGCGGTGTCGTTTGGCGGATATGCGGCGGAGTTAGTTATGTTTAAAGATATAAGCACTGGTTCGTCGAGTGATATCCAATATGCGACCGATCTTGCACATAAAGCAATCACCCGATATGGAATGAGCGACCTCATTGGTCCACGAACACTTGGAAAAAATCATGAACTTATGTTTTTGGGACGCGAAATTTCTTCAGAAAAAGATTATTCGGAAAAAACAGGAGAGATGATTGATTCCGAGATGAATGTGATTATGAAAAAATCACTTGAGATGGCAAAGAAGATTATTACGACAAACAAAGACACGCTTGATATCATTGCAAAGAAACTTATGGAGAACGAAACGATTGAACAAGAAGAATTTAACGAAATTATCAAAGCATCGGGAATAAAACAGATAGTGATGAAATAAACAAAAACCCCTGTTTAAAACCAGGGGATTTTGTTATGGAAAGACTTGTAAACTTAGATGTTTGAATGATATGCTAGGAAAAGCAGATATAGTGATGCGCGCGTAGCTCAACGGTAGAGCAATCGTCTTATACACGATCGGTTCCAGGTTCGAGTCCTGGCGCGCGCACCAGTAAGATTTGCAACGCGCGCTTAGCTCAGTTGGTTAGAGCGTCTCGTTTACACCGAGAAGGTCTGGGGTTCGAATCCCTAAGCGCGCACAGTATGAAATGGATTTATAAAATAACCTATCCAAATAAGAAAATATATATTGGAAAGGACTTGACGGGCACATTCAGATATTTTGGAAGTCCAAATAGTGAATTATTGGAAAAAGATTTTACCGAAAAACAAAAGAAGAACTTCTCTATAAAAAGAGAAATTATTTGGAAATCTGAGAAGGCATCAAATCGGGAAGTAAATAAAAAAGAATTAAGATATATACTCAGGTATAAATCAAATGACCCAACAATAGGTTATAATCGATGGCCAAGATATAAATAGATTCTTTTCTAAACACTAAATTTTTATGGCTGTAAAAATAATCTACTTTGTTCACGGAACTACAACCGATAACGAAAAGGGGTTTTCTTCTGGGTGGTCAGATGTTGAACTTTCAGAACTTGGTATACAACAATCAAAAGAATTAGGGTCACTTACAGAGAATAAAAAATTTGATGTGGTTTTCACATCAGATTTAAAACGTGCTATTCAATCCGCCCGATTAACATGGGGAGATAAATATAAAATTATTCCCGATGCGCGCCTTAGGGAGTGTAACTATGGAGATTATAATAGCAAACCATCAAAAACGGTTGAGTTACTACAAGAACAATCAATTATTACACCAATGCCGAATGGAGAAAGTTATGAAATGGTAAAAGAACGCATAGAAAGTTTTTTGAAAGACCTAAAGAAAAATTACGACGGAAAATTTGTGGCAATTGTTGCACATAAAGCTCCGCAACTTGCGCTCGACGTTCTTCTTAAAAAGATATCATGGGAAGAAGCATTTGCGACCGATTGGCGAAAAACAAAAGAGTGGAAACCGGGATGGGAATATACCGTCAATTAATATCAATGAAAAAAGAAATATTTCTCGCCACACACAACGAAGCGAAAATTCATAGATTTAAAAATCTTTTGACGCAGACGGGCTTTAATCTAAGTATCTATGTGCCACAAGATTTTGGACTTGAACATATTGAGGTTGAAGAGAATGGAAAAACACTCGCCGAAAATTCAGAAATTAAAGCGCGGGCGTATTTTGGAAAAGTGAACATTCCCATTCTCGCGAATGATACTGGTTTTTGGGTTCAAGGAGAAGGATTAATTGATGCGCCAAAAAGAACGGCACTAGGAGAAACTGTAAAAGAAAATTTAACAAAAAAAGAGATTGCAAAAACACTTTTGGATTTTTGGAAAAATATTGCAACGAAACACGGAGGAAAAGTTGATGCCGCATGGGTTGAGGTTTTTACACTTCTCTTTCCCGATGGCACGATGCGTAAAGAAGAATCGAAACGAGAGATTATTTTAACAAACCAAGTGTTTGGAGAGTCACATATTCAATTTCCAATGCGCGCGCTCTATATTTCAAAAACAACAAACAAACCATCAGTGCTTCATACAAAGGAGGAAGAAATTTTGGAATTAAAACCAATTACTGACGCCCTGTTCAGAATTTTATCTAAATAACTCAAGAATATTGACGGGGGAGTGGCTTCGGCATAAGGTGGAAGAATGCAGGTGTTATTCAAAAATTCATTCGGTGTTCAGATACCACTTCACGAAGTGGTGAGTGAAGTTGTCCAATATTTAAGAAATGATGTGAATAGTACCTATAAAATTATTATTGGCACCGATTCGCTTTACCTTCCAAGTAAAAATGCAGACTTTGTAACTGTGGTGGTGGTCTATCGGGTGGGAAATGGGGGGCGGTATTTTTGGAGAGGATTTGAAAAAGGAAAATTTTACACACTCCGCGATCGAATTATTCAGGAGGTGCTATTTTCAATCGACACCGCAAAAGAAGTGCTAGAGGAACTAAAGAAGACTTCAGATCTCCCCCATTGGGATTTTGAAATACACGCGGATATTGGTGAGGTTGGCCCCACAAAGGCGCTTATTCAGGAAGTGGTGGGAATGATTCGTGCAAATAATTTTGAAGTGAAGACAAAGCCCCATAGTTATGCAGCTTCAAAAGTTGCTGATCGCCACGTGAGATAACTTTTTAACCTTTCTCCATGGGTGCTATGCTATAGCATAGCACCCATGATTTTGTATCACCCTTCCTTGAGTGAGTTATTTTTTGACTTAATCACGAATTCTTGCAAGAATAGAACGATAAATTAATTGAGCAATGAAAGACAAAATCGTTTTTGATATTGAAACAAAGAACACATTCGCAGATGTGGGGGGAGATCAAAATATCGATAAATTGGAAGTATCGGTGGTATGTGCATATTCATATTTGAAAGATGAATATGTCTGTTTTGAAGAACATGAATTTGAAGCGCTTGCGGATATGATGCAAAACGCAGGGCTTATTATCGGGTTTGCGAGCAAGCGTTTTGATGTGCCGGTCTTAAATAAATATTTTAAATATAATCTTGAAGCGGTGCCCCATTACGACATTTTGGAACAAATCGAAAATAGTTGGGGACGGCGGATTAGTTTGGATTTATTGGGAGAAGCAAATTTGGGAATGAAAAAAACTGGACACGGGCTTGATGCAATTGATTGGTATAGAAACGGTGAGATAAAAAAATTAAAAGACTACTGCACACAGGATGTGCGTCTCACAAAAGAGATTTTTGATTTAATCAAAAAACAGGGATATCTTTGGATTCCCCAGCGCAATATTCCACAAATGGGAAAAGCAGAAATAATTTTTAGGGAGGAAGATCACGAGGCGCCACAGGAAAGTTTGTTTTAATTAGTATAACTTGCCCCGTCAGAAAATCTCCTATGTATTTTTGTTTTTTAAATTGATAGAATGGGATAAAGGTTTTAAATTTTCTAACGGGGTAAATATATGGGAAAAAAACATAGAGTATTAGTGAGTATTGTGGTAGGAATTCTCGTTTTGGGTCTTATTATGGCCTACGTTCCACTTTTGTTTTCTTAGTATAAGAAATATGTTTGCATATAACACAATACTGCCGAACAGCAGTGTTCTGTTATATGAGTGCCACAATAATAACAAATCGCGATATCGTTATTGGTTTTATTAGGAGAAGAATGTAAGGATGTGCGACGTCCTTACATTTATAAGGGATTCCAATGAACTATAATATTAAATTTGACATTTTGTAGGTGGAGTGGTATAATCAACACACTCCATACTGGAGCGCAAATTAATAATTTTAAAACTAATCTCCGCGCCCGACGGAAAGGGCAAGGAAAGGAGGATTAGAAAATGGAATCTGGATCAATATCAAATCTTTTTTCCCTAGTGGTTTTTATCGGATTTCTCGGTTTTTGTCTTGCTTTTTTCAATGCCATAAGCCTTTTAAGGCTTTATGATAGAAGAAAAAAAGAAAAAAAAGAAGCCGAAGAGCTAAAAAAAGAGCGAATGGAAAAAATAAACATCATCGCTCAGAAGATGTTGGCTATTTTCAAACATGATAACCAACTTGAGGAATCCTTTGAACGCATTTCTCTTCTACGAAGTCTACATAATAATCTCCCAGATAGTTTGTATTTGATATTTTTTATGAGTGGTTCAAAACTTTTTTTTGAAGCGAAGAAGAAAAACTTTCAAAATTTCTTCGATCAACTTCTTAAAATATACGCCGAGAAATTGAAGAAGGCGTATGATGATGAGGAAAATTTTAAGAAGAAACACGGAGAAATAAAGTCTAATTCAATGTCTGGGGAAGAAATAAGGGACTTAGTAAAAAAGAGAAGATTTATTTTGGAGGAAAAAAAGAAAGCCGAGGGAGAGTGTTGGGACCTTCATGATGCATTAAGAGATATTGGGTTTGACGTGTGGGCAGAAAAAAGTGATAAGATTGGATACAGGGCATATTTATATCTGAAAAAATCATATTCATTTTAATTACAGCGCCACCGCGAAATTGCGGTGGCTTTCTGTTTTATTTTGGGTTAGATTAAACTTATAAAATAACCATGGATAAGGAGATAAAAACACTAACCAAAAAAGAAGAAATTCGACAAAATGAGACACTAAATCTTATTGCTTCGGAGAATTATATTTCGCCGAGCGTACGAGAAGCACTCGGAAGTGTGTTTACAAATAAATATGCGGAAGGATATCCGCATGCACGGTATTATGCGGGGAATACATATGTGGATAAACTTGAGGAATTGGTACAATTCCGCGCACTGAAAATATTTCATCTTTCGGAGAAAACGTGGGATGTGAATGTGCAGCCATATTCAGGATCTCCCGCAAATCTCGCGGTCTATCATGCGCTTATTCCCGTCGGTTCAAAAATTATGTCTATGGCGCTCGATATGGGGGGGCACCTTACGCACGGATATCGTGTGAGCGTGACAGGAAAATTGTGGAAACAGATTCCTTATGGAGTGGACAAAAAAACAGAGAAAATAAATTATGATGAAGTTTTGAAAATCGCAAAAAAAGAAAAACCCGCGCTCCTTATCGCGGGAGGAAGCGCATATGCGCGGATTATTGATTTTAAAAAAATGAGGAAAATTGCGGATTCGGTTGGAGCAATTTTTATGGTAGATATGTCTCATTTTGCGGGACTTGTTGCGGGACGCGCATATCCATCTCCCCTTTCATATGCTGATGTGGTTACAACAACGACACACAAAACACTTCGCGGTCCGCGCGCGGCACTCATTTTTTCAAAAAAAGAATTCTCTCCGCGTATAAACAGAATTGTTTTTCCGGGACTTCAGGGCGGACCACATATGAATACAATTGCCGCGATTGGAGTTGCACTAAACGAGGCTGATACAAAACAATTCCAAGTATATTCAAAACAAGTAGTGAAAAACGCAAAAGTGCTTGCAGAAGAACTTAAAAAACGCGGATGGAAAATTATTTCGGGGGGTACCGACTCACATTTGTTTTTGGTTGATACGATGCAAAAAGGAATACGTGGAGGCGAAGCGAGTGATTTATTAGAAGGTATTGGAATTATTGTGAATAAGAACACGATTCCTTATGACACACAAAAACCCACCAACCCGTCTGGTATGCGTATTGGCACCCCAGCACTCACAACGCGTGGGATGGAAGAAAAAGAAATGAAGATAATTGCACGCCTGATTTCTGACACATTACTAAAAACACAATCCGAATCAGTAATTCGCGGAGAAGTAAAAAAACTTTGTAAACGATTTAAATTAAATTAATTGATAATGAAAAAAATACTATTTCTCGATATTCTTTCTGGAGACGAAAAAGTAAAACAAGAGGATAAAAAAATTGTATATAAGGGTATTTCATATGGGGAAAGCGTGCGCCGATTTTTGAATATTTCAAAAAACAATTTTTTCATTATCGATGCGTCACGTGGAAAATTTCCGGACATTTCGCGCGTCAAAATGGTGATTATCGGGGGGTCGGTTGAAAATCCGGTTCGTGGTACAGAGAGTGCGTGGATAAAAAAGACATACGTGTTTATCAGAAAATTGCAGAAAGGAGATATTCCAATTCTCGGAATATGTGGAGGACTTCAATTTACTGTTCGCGCCCTTGGGGGAGATATTGTAATAAATAAAAACGGACGTGATTTTGGAAACGCACAAATTACACTCACGAAAGAAGGAAAAAACGATTACCTCTTTCGGGGAATAAAATCCCCGTTTATTGGGATGGAGAGCCATCGATATGTGGCAAAAAAAATAATTTCTGGATGGAAACTTCTCGGAAGTTCAAAAAAAACAAAAATTGAAGTAATCGGCGTTGGCGATAAAATTCGACTTACTCAATTTCATCCCGAAATGGCGGTATCGCATATACGCGCAATTGGACGTATGCGCGAAATTGCCTTAAAAACAGAAGGATTTGGCGGAAAGAAGGGTGTCCGAACATTTCTTTCTTCGATACAATCGACAAATCAAACAGGGAGAAGAATATTAAAGAACTTCATTCATTACTGGGAGGGGCTTTACAAATAGTTCTGTATTGGGATAAACTAAAGGAGTTATGCAACGATTTATAAATACTTTTTCATATTGGTTTACAAACAAACCTCGCTCGGGGAAGGTGTTTTAATATCATTTTATTTGTCTTTTAAAACCTCTTCCTCGGAAGAGGTTTTTTATTTCTTCCGCGCAATTTTACAACTAAATAAAGGAGAAGACACAATGAACACAAAAGAAAAATTCCTTTCGCAATTTGCTTTTTCGAATGCAATGAGAGGGTACGTTGGAATTGAACGGGAGCGATTCCTAAAAAATGCTGCGGGACTCTATGTGCCACGCGCAAAAAAATTTCTCTCGGAAGTAAAAGACTCACACTGGACACACGAACTTTCCGCGTGCCAGGTAGAAGACAGAACAGATCCACGCAACAATACTCTCGAACTAAAATATGATCTTGTCCGAAACACAAACAATGGAATATACGCTGCACAAAATATTGGTGCAGAAATAATAACAGAGGAGGTTGCCTCGTTTCACGTGCCGCTTGATGTGTTTCCGTTGGAACGGTACAAAAATATTGTACAAACCATCACCAAAGATCGTCTCCGTTCGGCGTGCCGGGTCGCGGGAATACACATCCACATGGGAGTTGGTTCCATAGATGAGGCGATACGCGTACATAATGTTTGTAATGCGTATAGAAACAAACTTATTCATATGGGAGATCATTCTTCAGGGGAACGCATCGCGCTTTATAAAGAGATGGCACCACAATGGAGTTCACCACACTATGAAAATGTAGAACACTTTTTTGAGACGGCAACAATTGAAGGTTTTTCAGAGAGTCCAAAACAGTGTTATCACCTTGTGCGTATCAGCGTACATGGAACTGTTGAATGTAGGATGTTTGGTGTCACCCCCCATGAAGATGAGATTATCTATTGGGTGGAATTTCTTAAAAAAATAATTGGAGGTGTGTGATGAATGCACGCGCAAACGAAAAAGAAATGCGGAACTCATTTCGCAAAACAGTAACACAAATTATCAAGGAAAAAGAACGATTCGTGAAAAAACGCGAGGACACCATGGTAGGACTTGAATCTGAAATAGGTGTATTCGGTTTCGATAAAAGCGAATCGGAAATAATGTCTGTGCGGGACGCGGTGGTGGGACGTGTTGGAAATAAAGATGCGGATGTTGAGCTTGGTGCATTCCAACTTGAACTTCGGACGCCGCCTATTTCTATTTTTTCGGGCAATGGAATCTCAACACTTGAAGAGAAATATGTAGATATCACCAAAATCGCAACACAAGAGGCAAAAAAACATAGTCTCTCAGTACTTCGATGTGGAACAAATCCATTTGTTCGAATTCACAACACCCCGAGAACAAAAAAAGAAAAATATACGCAAGTTCCAAATTTTCAGAACATACATCGAAGAAAATTCACCGATGTGCATATTGGAATTAATGGAACAAGTGTGGATATTGGTGATGCCTCAATTGTTTCTCTTTTCCAGTCATTTCAGGTGAATATGGGGGCATGTTCTCTTCATGATGCAATCACGCTTATGAATTATGCATTTATGATTGGGCCATATCTCATTGGAATTGGAGGAAACTCGCGTTATCTCGAATCCACGGATACCGGCATAAATGATCTGCGTATTCTCGCATGGGAGATAAGTCATGATACGCGAGTGGTATGTGATGTGGTGCAAGGAAAAAAAACGCGCATCGGACTTCCTGAACGGTATTTTTTAGGTGTTGAGGATTACTTCAATCGCGTTTCGCGGTACCCGTTCATACTCTATAATCCAGAATCTGCAACACAAATAGGGATTGGGCTTCATTGGCTTGATACACGGATGAAAATAATAGGTAATGCGGCAGTAGTCGAGTTTCGAATACTTCCGACACAGCCACATATTGCTGATGAAATATCTTTTGCACTCGCATTTATCGGACGGTTACTCCATGCGACACAAACACATGAAGAATTGCTTCCATTTGAACTGGTAAAGGAAAATAGGTTATGCGCACTTCTCTATGGAACGAGGTCGCTGGTATGGATAAAAGATGGCGGATTATTGAAGCGAATGCCACTTTCTGAAGCCGTGGAGATAGAAATAGTCCGCGCAACAAATGGACTTCTTGGAATAGGAATTGACGAGGGGAAGAGACTAAAAGAGTTTATTTCTCGGTATAAAAAAAATTCTCCATCTGAAATTCTTGCTTCTGTGTTGAATAGAAAAAAACATCCAGAAAGAGAGGAGATGTGGAATGCATTGGTGTCCACACAAATGATGCAATAATGAAAAATATCCCGCACAACGTGCGGGGTTTTTATTTGAAGAAATTATACATCGAGGGTATGATGGGTGCATATGATTATTGACGGGAAAGGTATTGCAGAGAATATTCTCGCACGATTAAAGGATAAAAAAACAAAAAAGTTTTTTGCGGCATTTTTGGTTGGAGAAAATTCGGCATCGATGAGTTTTCTGAAACAAAAAGAAAGAATCGCCCATTCACTGAATATTGATTTTCGAGTATTCAAATTTGAAGAACACATAACACAAGACAAATTACGAAAAGAAGTTTTGAAAATCGCGAATCACAAAACGTGTGGTGGGGTGATTATTCAACTTCCCCTTCCTGCACATATCAACGCACAATATGTAATGAACGTAATTCCAAAAGAAAAAGATGTTGATGTGTTGGGCGAGCGCGCACTCGGTGCATTTTATGCGGAAAGAAATTTTGTATCACCTCCCGCAGTTGGTGTGATTGAAGAGATATTAAAAAACCAAAATATTATTCTGAACGAAAAAAAAGTTGGCGTTGTGGGTCTAGGAAATCTTGTTGGAAAACCAATCGCGACGTGGCTCAAAGGAAAAGTCTCAGATTTGTACCTTTTGGATAAAGGGAGTGATTATTCACTTCTCAAAAATGTCGATATCGCGATACTTGGGACTGGTCAACCACACCTTATTTCTCAGAGCATGTTAAAAGAAAAAGTTTTGGTGATTGATTTTGGATATGGAATGAAAGAGGGAAAAGTTTGTGGCGATTTTAATCCCCATGAATCAAATATCGATTTTACCCCAACACCAGGAGGCACGGGCCCAGTACTTGTGGCAAAACTTTTCGAAAATTTCTTCCTACTAGTCGAAAAACAGTAGGAAAAACCTAGTGTATTTTTGTTTCTATATATAGGCTATTTGGCTTTTCCCTTGTTTATCCACAGATGTTTTTTTGGTGTATGCGACAAAAAACCCCCCGTTTAAAACGGAGGGGTTTTTCTATTCTTCGGATACAATTCCCTTTTCTTCAGATGCTTCTTTTGTTTTTTTCTTTATCGCTTCTAATGTCTTTTTGTCGGTTTTTAATTTTTCGCGCACATTATCGAATCCAACCCCGAGTTTTTCTTCTCCAAAACTATAGCTTGCTCCCGATTTTTTTACGACTTCATATTTTGTTGCGGTATTCAACACGTCCGCTTCATATGAGATACCTTCGCCGTACATGATATCGAATTCGGCAATACGAAATGGTGGTGCAACTTTATTTTTCACCACTTTTGCCTTTGTTCTGTTGCCGGTTACCTCATCACCTTTTTTAATCTGCGCAATTCTTCGCACATCAATACGAACCGATGAATAAAATTTTAATGCCATGCCCCCAGGAGTTGTTTCCGGATTTCCGAACATAATTCCAATCTTCATTCGCAGCTGATTAATGAAAATAATAATGGTTCCTGTTTTTGCGGCGATTGCAGTAAGTTTACGAAGCGCTTGTGAAAGCAATCGCGCTTGCAGTCCGATATGTGATGCACCCATTTCTCCTTCTATTTCTGCGCGTGGGGTAAGTGCCGCAACGGAATCAACAACGACAATATTGATAATTCCTGATCGCACAATACTTTCGAGAATATTTAATGCCTCTTCACCATTATCAGGTTGTGAAATAATTAAGTCTTTTACTTTCACTCCTATTTTTGCCGCGTATTCCGGATCGAGCGCATGTTCTGCATCAATGAATGCCGCCTTCCCCCCCTTTTTCTGAATCTCGGCAACTGTATGAAGTGCGAGTGTAGTTTTCCCAGAACTTTCCGGTCCATATATTTCAATAATTCTTCCCTTTGGAATTCCTCCACCAAGTGCAATATCGAGCGAAAATGATCCTGATGGAATTGTCTCAACTTTTGAATGAAGCTGTGTGCCAAGGGTCATAACCGATCCCTCGCCAAAACGACTTTGGAGCGACTCCATAAGTGAGCTCAAATCATCTCTTTTTCCGCTATCTTTTACTTCTTTTATTTTTTTATTAAATGCCATTTTGTGTAGTTGTTGTTTCTAATTGAGAAGCAGGAGTTTTTTTATTTATTTTTTCCTCGCTGCTTGTTGCGACTTTTAGAAATATCTGTTTTTTAATTATATACTCTTCTCCCAAAAATTTCTTTATTTTAAAGTTAAGTGTATTAAATCCTGGCTCAAGTGAAAGTGTTTTTTGGAAATTTCCATCAACATCAGGATAGAGAATTTCTTCATTGAGGGTAAGTTGATCGCGTGGATCAATTTTTCCCTTGAGATCAAATGTTTTTTGTTCAACAATCATTTCGTCTTTGAAATCAGAGAGGGAAAGCGATGGTTCGCCCACGTGCGATTGAATGCGCCAAAATACAAATATGGCGATAATAACCAGAAGTATGCTTCCGATAACAATATTTTTGTTTATCGGTTTTTTTTTAAATCTATTTCCTGGAAGTTCGTCGGTTTGACTCGCACGTTTTATGTTTTGATTTTTTTGAAAGTATTCTTCCCACAATTCTTCTCCCTCCAAACCAAGCGCACTTGCAATCGTCAGTATATACCCATGGACATATGGTGAAGAAGGAAGTTTTTTTAAATCTCCCTCAACAATATATTTTATAAAACGATCGGAAACCCCCGTTATTTGCGCGAGTTTTTCTACCGTGAATCCCTTCACTCTCATTGCATTTGCGATAAGTTCGGAAAAGTTCTTCTCTTCAGATTCCATGGTGTTTTGTAACACGTTTACTATTACACATTTTTCCGAGCCATTCAATTGTTTTATCTAAAGAAATACGTCTCGCGGTTTTGCTCCTTCTCCAGGACCAACCACTCCCCGTTCTTCCATCATATCGATGAGGCGTGCCGCACGGGCATATCCCACTTTCAACCGCCTTTGGAGGAGTGATGCGGATGCTTTTTTTGCAGAACGCACTATTTCAACCGCATCCTCGTATAATTGATCATCGTCTCCAGTAGCTTCATAATCATCAAAATTAATTTCTCCCCCATTCCCATTTTGTTCTCCCGGTTCAGCCCCTAATTTTTCCACATTTATTTGTTCTTCATCAAATCCTTTGTTATTTTTCTTTATAAACCCAACCACACTCTTAATTTCTTCTTCGGTGATAAAGGCGCCTTGTACACGTTTCGGTTTTGAAAGTTCTGCCGATGAGAATAACAAGTCGCCGTGCCCGAGTAGCTTTTCTGCTCCGGAAGTATCAAGAATGGTACGCGAATCAATTTGACTTGCCACCTGGAGCGCGATTCTCGTGGTAATATTTGCTTTAATGAGGCCAGTGATGATTTCCACTGAGGGGCGCTGGGTTGAAACAATGAGGTGGATACCCGTCGCACGCGCCATTTGGGCGAGCCGGATAATGGATCCCTCCACCTCCCTCCCGTATGAGGTCATAAGATCGGCCAACTCATCGATAACGATAACAATGTAGGGAAGATCATTTTTTTGTTTTTGATAGCTCTTCAAATCGCGCGCGCCGCACTCGAGAAGTAATTGATATCGCCGATCCATTTCTTGTATCGCCCACCGAAGCGCTCCCATAGCCTTCTTGTTTTCGGTAATAACAGGAGCAAGAAGATGGGGAATGCCGCCATAAATAGAGAGTTCCACGCGTTTCGGATCAATCATAATCATCCGCAACATATCGGGGGAGTTTTTAAAAAGAAGAGAAATGAGAATATCGTGAATGGTGATAGATTTTCCACTCCCGGTGGCTCCCGCAACCAAAAGGTGGGGCATTTTGCCGATGTCCTGAAAAATTGGTTCTCCGCTTACGTCGCGTCCAAGAGCAAAGGTGAGGGGGTCTGCTTTCTGAAAATCTGGATAAAGGAGAATGCTTCCTAAACGAACAATTGCCGCGGATTTATTTGGAACCTCGATACCCGCGAGTGATTTCCCTGGAATTGGTGCTTCGATACGAATGGGGTGGGCCGCAAGTGCAAGCGCAAGATCCTGGTTTAACGCGGTGATTCGGGAAAGACGCATTCCTTCGGCCGGTTTCAGAGTATATCTTGTTACTGTTGGCCCTACGTTTATCTCGCCCATTTCCACGGAAATACCAAAACTTTCAAGCGTTCTTTTTATAATATTTGCGTTTGCGCGGAGATCTCCAATGGTCGGCTTTTCAATAGTTGAAGAGAGAAGAGAAAGGGGTGGGGCTACATAGTTGTGTATGGGCTTCATTTTATCGTTCATCTTTTTTCCACCTTCCAGATATTCGGCTTCGCGTATCTCCATTTCTTCCTTTTTCTTCGGTTTTTCTTCCTGCACTAGTGATTGTGTGTTCTGTGCCTCAGCTATTTTTGGGGATACAATCACTTCTTCATCTTCGTCGTTTTCATCCCCATATTTTTTTCTTAGGAAGGAAATTGGTTTGTTGATAGTGACGAGGAAAGAGATAATAAGAATGGTGAATGTAATGACAAGTGCTGCAATGGTGCCAAATGGGTGTTTCAGTGATCCAACAAAATTTCCCAAGAGTCCCCCGCTTTCTGGGGCAATAATATCGATAAATCCAAGTCCCGCACCGATAAAGAAGAATCCGCTCACGAGACGAAATCCAAGCATTTGTTTCCGTTCTTCCGAAATAAAGGAAAAAGCGAGAACAAAGAACAAAAAAGGAAGAAAAAAGTAGCCCCATCCAAATAATGTTTTGAGGCCATTATAAATTCCCTCTCCCCATGGTCCCGCCTGACCAAGTCCAGCGAGAAGCGCTATCACCGCAAGTGCCAAAAAACTTACCATCCACACACTCTTCTTTATTTCCGGATGAAGTGGGTATTGAGATCGGTTTTGCCCCTTCTCCTTTTCTGAAGTTTTTTTTCCATCATTCGCCAAGGATTTCTTTTTTCTCTTTTTGGACATATATACTCATTTAAACTTAAATTAAATAATTATTCAATTATAATGAATAGTATGAAAATCCCACAGAAGGCGTTAAAAGAAAAGAAAATAATAATTTTTGATATTGACGGGACAATTACAAAAAGTAAAATGCCGATTGATAAGGAAATGGCAGGATTACTTTCCAAACTTTTATTAAAGAAAAAAGTGGTCCTGGTAAGCGGGGAAAAGTATACACTATTCAAAAAGCAGATTGTTTCAAAACTCCCAAAAGTTTCATTAATATTAAAAAATCTTATTCTGCTTCCAACAAACGCGGCAATGTTCTATGTCTATAAAAATAGCAGATGGGAAAGGTTATATAACATCCGCATATCAAAAAAAGAAGAAGCAGAAATTTTAAAACAATTTTACGTTGCCCTAAAGCGAGTTGGCTTTATAAGCCCACAACACCGCTATGGAAAAATAATAGAATATCGTGGAACAGAGGTAGTATTTTCGGCACTTGGCCAAAAAGCTCCTCTTTCGGAAAAAAATAAATGGAACAAAAAACATGATGTGCGGAAAAAAATAAAAAATATTCTTGAAAGGAGGCTCCCAGGATTTGATGCCAAGGTTGCGGGACTTACTTCTATTGATGTTATTCGCGAAGGAATTGATAAGGCATATGGGGTACAAAAAGTGAAGAAGTATTTCAATATAAAAACAAAAGATATACTATTTGTTGGCGACATGATTATTCCTGGAGGAAATGATTATCCAGTGGTAAAAACTGGTGTCGAATATATAAAGGTAAAATCTCCGAGGGAGACAAAAGGAGTAATACAATCCCTCATTTCTTAGGAGAGAAAACATACTATTGGTGCATAGGTTTATATGCACATGAAAAAATATGGAAAAAAACATTGATACTATTATTGTTTCTGATATACATATTGGTTCTGAAATTTCACGGGTAAAGGAGCTTATAAAGATTTTAAAGACCGTTTCATTGAAACGGCTTATCCTAGATGGCGATATATTTGATAGCGAAAATCCAAAACGTCTAAAAAAAGACGACTGGGATTTTCTCTCATTGCTCCAGATACTCATGAATAAAAACGTAGAGGTGATTTGGATACAGGGAAATCATGATGGATTCGCAAAAGGTTTTTTTCAGATGATTGGGATAAAAATATGTCGTGAGCTTCAATTTATGTTTGACGGAAAAAAATGTGTGGTGATACACGGACATCAATACGATAGGTTTCTTATAAAAAATAAGATTATAAGTGTGACAATGAATGCATCATATCGTATGTTGCAAAAAATGGATCGAGGAAAAAGACGCACGAGTAGATTTATGAAAAAACAGTATAAGTTTTGGCTACGTCTTTCCCCTCGTGTCATAAAAGGAGCGGTGAAACACGCAATTAGTAGAAAGGCACAGGTGGTTATCTGCGGACACACCCACCAATCCATGGATAAAATGGTAAAGGGGATCCGATATATAAATATTGGATCGTGGACAGACTCCCCCTCTTCATTTCTTGTGTTAGGAAAAAATGTAATGAAGTTAGAAATATTTCGCTAGAGTGAACTTCTGTCGGTATATTGACAAACACCACCATTCGGTGGTATTTTCTTTTTAGCAACTAACAAATAAACACCAAAAAGGAGTTTTATCATGACTGATAAAAAATATTTCTTTTACGATAGTATTGGTAACAGGGTAGGAAAATACAACTCGGATTGCACCATTGTTTCAGAAGTAAGACTTCCTAGAAAACTTAAGGGTCCTTGTGTTTTAACAAGTTTGAAAAATACGGATAATATTCCGACATATAAAAAAGTTAACTTAGCCTTCGGAGATCCGAGAAAAATAATATATTGCGAGTGTCTTTCAAAAAAATCGGATGATGCACCAACGATAATGAAGCGAACCGAAGAGAAAAACGGAAATCACTCGATTTGGAAGTTTAAATATAAGGGAAAGTTCTTCTGGGCGTGTGAATACACAAGGATGTGTCTTCTTAAGGATTGGAATAAAAACAAATAAACAAAATCCCCGATTAGTCGGGGATTTTTTATAAACTTAATAAAATTGATAAACCTGTTAAATCAAAAAAATCAACCTCTCTTTTTAAGAAGCCGATAGTGCGATAAAACCTACATTCTTAATTTTTGGTGTTTGTAAATGTTTAGCGCTAAACATTTACAAAATAACCTGATAATGCGATGAAACCTACACTTTTGTATTTTTCGGCACAAAAATGTTTAGCGCTAAACATTTTATTACAGATAATCTTTTTTTCCTTCCTCTTCAGATCCATCTACGCCATCGTGGAATACTTCCATGCCTTTTATGAAAGATCTTCCGATTTTTCTGAGGAAATATCCAAAAATACACGACCCCGCGGATAGTAGAAAAAAGAAGACAATAAAATATTTGTCGCCGACAAATTTGTAGAATATAAATCCAACAAAGATAGACAGTAGTAAACTAAAAAATGCCGTTCTTTTTATCTTCCATTTTTTCTCTCGAGCGGAAAAAAATATAAACATAAGGGATATCAAATATATTAAAAAGATATTCTCCACCTATCCCTCCGCCACTATTTTTCTTTTAAGTGTATATACGGGAAATTTTTTTCCGCATTTTGTGCAAATAAGAGTTTTTCTTTTATTTTCTAATCTCCTCACTACCCCGTTCTCGTCAATCAAAAAAACCGACTCAATTGTGGTGAGTGTTGGTTGATTGCAACACCCAGATATTTCCGGATGTTCTTTTTTTGGATAGTCGATGCGGGAAAGATGTAGTGGAGTTGGCTTATCAAGTGTTACATTCATTAATAACTCTCCGTTGATTGTAAATTTTCTATTCATACTCTAATACATATTTATTATACTGTCAATTATCCACTATTTTTTGTTTTATGAGTCTATAATAAATATATGGCGAAAACAGAGAAAAGAAGTCTTGGGGATGAGGGAGAAGATTTTGCATGCGCGTATCTGAAGAAAAAATTTTGGAAAATTCTTTCAAGAAACATCAGTGAAAAATTTGGAGAACTGGACATCATTGCACGAGACGTCGACGGGACACTTGTGTTTATTGAAGTAAAAACGATGAAGGGATATTTTCCCGGAGGAGTGCAACCAGAAGATCAAATGACGGGATCGAAAGTTTCAAAATTCAAAAAAATAGCACTTTCATACGCAAACTCACACAAGAATCTGTGGGACGATAAAAATGGGTTTCGACTTGATGTATTAGCACTCACAAAAGTGGGGAACGATTTTATTGTGCACCACTACGAAAATATTTGAAATATTGTAAGTTTTGTTTTTTATTCGCCCCAATTTCTAATATTGACAATGTAAATTAAATAATTTATACTATTAGTAGTTTAATTGAAATAAGGAGAATATACGTGAAAACAACGCACGGTACTTTACCTGAAATTATTCGTAATGATCACAACATTTATGAAGGCGATCTCATTGAATACTTTCAAATTATTTTTAATCATGCTCAGAATCTCCAGCACCCATACCATAATTTTCGTCATATATTTCATGTGGTATGGTTATGCTACCAGGCATGCATTTTCTATGTCGAGATGTTGACCCCTCGCGAGATGCGTAATCTGCTTATTGCGTCCCTATTCCATGACTTTGATCATTCTGGAATGATGGGTAATGATGACCTGAATATTGAAAGGGCAATAAGGGAATTCAAAAAATATGTCATCCAAAAAGATCGGGAATACATAGAGGAAATTATTTCATTAATTCAAGCAACTGAATATCCCTATAAAACCCCATCCGAGGGTCTTGTATTATGTGGCCAAATTATTCGTGATGCGGACATGAGTCAAGCACTTAGTGAAGCATGGATTCAGCAGGTAATATTTGGACTTGCATCTGAGTGGAATAAGAAACCAATTGAGGTTCTTGAGATGGAAGGCGCATTCCACAAAAATCTCAAATTTCATACCGAATGGGCTCTAAGTATGTTTTCTCAGAGAGACATTGATAAAAAAGTTACCGAAGCGAGAGAGCTTCTGGAACTTCTTAGAACAAATTCCAAAATTTGAATTTAATTATATCCCGTCGATTAGTCGACGGGATATTGATTTTTTTGTTGAATATGGTATACTTGCACTTGAAGTGATTGACCGCTCTTTCGAGCGGTGATTTATTAGAAAGGTCAGAAAAAAATAAATATATGATGGATATAAAAACACTTGCAACAGCAATCGATCAAATCGCGGGAGAAAAAGGAATTCCTGCAGATCGCGTGTTAGAGGCAGTTGAATCTGCAGTCGCGGCCGCATATAAAAAAGAATATCGGAAACGATCTGAGGTGATTCATGCAAAATTTGACGTAAAAAAAGGTGATATACGTTTTTGGCAGGTGAAAACAGTGGTGGATCCGAGTGAAGTAAGAATTGTGGTGGAAGAGGAGGAAGATGAGAAAGAGAATGAAAGAGAGAAAGATAAAAAAGACACGCGAAGAGAGATAGAAAAAGAGGAAGAAGATGAGACAATGCTTCCTCGGTATAATCCAGACCGACACATTTTTCTTGAAGAAGCGCGTGCAATAAATCCAAAAATTCAATTGGGTGAAGATATGGTGTTTCCACTTGAAACACATGCAGATTTCGGAAGAATTGCGGCACAAACCGCAAAACAAGTTATCTTGCAGAGTATTCGTGAAGCGGAACGAAGTTCTATCCAACAGGAGTTCGCTGGGAAAGAAGGTGAAATTGTGAGCGGAATTGTTCAGCGGTTCGACCGCGGAAACGTGTATGTTGATCTTGGACGCGCTGTTGGAATTATGTTCTATAACGAAAATATTCCGGGTGAACATTATCGTATTGGCCAGCGCATGAAATTTTATGTGCTCGCGGTGCAAGATGATCCGCGAAGACCGGGAATTGTGCTTTCTCGGGCACATCCGAATTTTGTCTTAAAACTTTTTGAGTTGGAAATTCCGGAGATGGCCGATAATATTGTCGCGATAAAAAAGATTGCACGAGAGGCGGGGAGTAGGGCAAAAATTGCAGTGGCGTCAAATCAAGAAGGAGTTGATCCGGTTGGTTCGGCGGTTGGACAGCGTGGCATGCGGGTGATGGCGGTAACCAACGAGTTAGGAAACGAGAAGATTGATATTATTGAATGGTCTGAAGATCCAGAGAAATTTATTGCAAACTCACTTTCTCCAGCAAAAGTAAAACTAGTTGAGGCATTGCCAAAACGGGAAGCGCGCGTGCTTGTTGCGGAAGATCAATTAAGTCTTGCAATTGGGAAAGGGGGACAAAATGTTCGTCTCGCCGCAAAACTTACGGGATGGAAAATTGATGTGCGATCTCAATCACGTCCCGATGAAGTGCAGGAGGGAGGAATTGCAGATGCACCAGTAGGTGCGACCGAAGACACTTCGTCTTCAGAAGAAAAAAAAGAAGAGTAAAAAAATAAACACATTATGAACTACAACATCTTATCGATTGTTGTCGCTATTTTTTCGCTTGGTGTAGCGGCATATATGGCTCTCGCAGTGTTAAAAAAACAAACGGGAACCGAAAAAATGAAAGCGGTGGCTGATGCGATTCGCGTTGGTGCAAATGCATTTTTAAAACGTCAGTATATGACGATTGGTGTTATTATTGCCCTCTCGGCTATTGGGCTCGTAGCGGCGTATGGCGCCTCAGGGGATCTTAGTATGGGGGCCAAAACTGCGATCGCGTTTGTGATTGGAGCAGTTTCTTCCGCGATTGCAGGAATCGTGGGGATGTGGATGAGTGTGCGTACAAACATTCGTTCAGCAGCAGAAGCACAAAATGGAATTCGAGGAGCATTACTTGTGGCACTTCGTGGGGGAGCGGTTTCGGGAATTACCATTGTGTCACTTTCGCTTTTGGGAATTTCCGGGTTATTTGAAATTTACACACTTCTTGGATATGAGGTGATAAAAATTCCACATCTTATTGTTGGATATGGATTTGGTGCAAGTTTGGTGGCGTTGTTTGCCCAACTTGGTGGAGGAATTTATACCAAAGCGGCTGACGTTGGAGCTGATCTTGTGGGAAAAATTGAGGCGGGTATTCCAGAGGATGATCCTCGAAATCCGGCAGTGATTGCGGATCTTGTGGGAGACAATGTGGGGGACTGTGCGGGGCGAGGAGCCGATCTTTTTGAGTCAACCGCGGCAGAAAATATTGGAGCAATGATTCTCGGGGTTGCACTTTATCCGGTGTTTGGGTTGAATGGAATTCTTTTTCCGCTTGTGGTTCGTGCACTCGGACTTCTCGCATCGGTAGTTGGTATTTTTTCAGTAATGCCAAAAGAAGATGAAGATCCAATGAAGTCTTTGGATCGTGGGTATTGGGTGGCAAGTATTCTTTCGGCAGTTGCGTTTTATTTTACAACAAAGTATCTTCTTGGAAATATGTGGTTCTTTGCGTCGGGACTTGTTGGTATCGTGATGTCGGTCGCGTTTGTATATTTCACTCAATACTATACCGAGTCGAAATACCGCCCAGTAAGAGAAGTTGCGGAAGCTTCAAAAACAGGACATGCGACAAATATCATTCAGGGATTTGCGGTTGGTCTCGAATCAGTTGGAGTTACGGTTATTTCAATTGTGGTAGCACTTTTTACTTCGTACAAATTTGGAGAACTTTCGGGGATTCCAGGAGGAGGATTATATGGAACTGCAATTGCAACCATGGGAATGCTTGCGAGTGCGGCATATATTCTTGCGATGGATACATTTGGACCGATTGTTGATAATGCAGGAGGGATTGTTGAGATGTCAGGTGCTCCAGAATCAATAAGAAAAAATACCGATCGACTTGATTCGGCGGGAAATACAACAAAGGCGCTCACGAAAGGATATGCAATCGGATCAGCGGCGCTTGCGGCATTCTTATTGTTTTCGGCATATCTTGAAGAAGCAAAAATTACCGTTGTCGACCTTGCAAAGGTGCCGGTATTTATCGGTGCGATGTTGGGAGCGATGCTTGTATTTCTTTTTTCAAGTTTAGCAATTCGTGCAGTGGGAAGAGCGGCATATTCAATTATTAATGAAGTGCGCAGACAGTTTAAGGAACACCCAGGAATTATGGCGGGAATGGAAAAACCAGATTATTCAAAAGCGATTGATATTACGACAAAGAGCGCGTTGAAAGAAATGGTGGCCCCAGGACTTCTTGCAATCATGCTTCCGGTTGCGGTAGGTGTTATTTTTAAAGCCGAAGCGGCTGCAGGACTTTTGATGGTGGGTACCATCGCGGGAATACTTCTTGCCACGCTTATGAATAACGCGGGAGGCGCATGGGATAATGCAAAGAAGTGGATTGAAGAGGGGAATCTCGGCGGAAAGGGATCCGACGCGCACAAAGCGGCGGTGACGGGAGACACGGTCGGTGATCCGTTTAAGGATACCGCGGGTCCGTCACTCCATGTACTCATTAAACTTTTGAGCACACTCACGCTCGCACTCGCAACGCTATTCATGTAAATGTTTTGAAATAAACATTTTACCCCTCCTTTTCCGGAGGGGTTTTTGTATAACATATAGATATCGTTCGGTAGTATAGTGTTATTTTTAATTTAAAAGAAATGGCGAGACAAAGCTCGCCTGATGAAATTTTTATACTAACAAAGAAGCAATAAAAAAAATAACTTGAATATACCCAGAAAGTAGCCCCCTCAAAAAACTTCGGCCACCACGGCTTATATTTTCATCTGCTCCAGGAAGAATGATGGAAAGAAAAAATAAAACACCGAGTAAAAATAAAAACAGAATAGCAAGGTATTTTATCTCTCCAGCGGCATTAATTGTTGCCCGTAACCCGATAAACAGGGCCGATATTATAGATAAACCTAATATAAATTTTCCTTTCATTTTATCCTCCGAGATAAATTATTAATTTAAATAATAAAAATTTATTATTTTCTGCTATAATTATAGCACCATTTTTTATATTTGTCAACTAATATCGGATACGGTGATTTTCTGGTATTTTGTATATATGGACAAAAAGGCGCTAGTAGAGAAAGTTGTAGAAAAACTTCAAAAAGAAGTGACGGAGCTCGAAGAGAGTATGTTATCGATGAAGCAGGCAGCTGTCGAGGCGCCCAGTGCTATGCAATCACACAGTGACACAACAAAATTTCAAATGAATGCATTAAAAGATGATGTTGAAAAACAATTCTCTACAAAAAATAAAGAGCTGGAAATGTTGGAGAAGTTCGAAATCATGCCATTATCATCATCAAAAGAAATCCAGAACGGGAGCATGATAAAGATTCAAGACGGAGAAAAAGAAATAAATTATCTTTTCCTCGAAGGGGGATCGGGAATACAAGTAGAAGATGAGTTGGGAAATAAAATTATAGTGGTTGGAGGAGGTTCTCCTATGGGAAAAATCCTTGCCGGGAAAAAATCCGGAGATGAAATTATCACTCAATTCGGGTCAAAAGAACGGATGATACGTATTATTGATGTATGGTAAAAAAACAATTTCAAAATAAAAAAGTGTTAATTGTTGGGCTTGGAACATTAGGGGGAGGAATTGCCACTACAAAGTGGTTTTTAAAGCGCGGGGGGGAGGTTACTGTCACGGACTTACGATCGAGGGATGAGTTAAAGAAGTCTATTGCGATGCTCGGGAACGATTCAAAAAAAGTAAAATTTGTTCTTGAAAAACATAATGAGGAAGATTTTAAAAATGCCGATCTTATCGTGGTAAATCCTGCTGTGAAAATCATCGGGAATAAATTTTTAGAAAGTGCGATGAAATTAAAAAAACCGGTTGTAAGTGATCTCACGCTTTTTCTCGAAGAAGTAAAAAATCCGATTATTGCAGTAACAGGAACGCGGGGGAAGACCACAACCACAAATTGGATTGCGCATTTTTTGAAACCAAAATTTTCGAAAGCGTGTGCGAGTGGGAACTCATCAAATGAAGCGCTTCTCGCCCTTTCCGAGCGTTTCTTGAAAGATGCAAAAACTCCCGCAGTGCTTGAGTTGTCTTCATTTCAACTTGAAATTGCGGATCATGCGGACACCGCTCCGGATATTGCGGTAATTACCAATATTTATCAGGATCACATGAATCGTCATGATACGATGAAAAATTATGTCCTCGCGAAAGCACATATATTTAAAAATCAGAAAGAGGGACAAAGCATAGTATTAAATTTTGATAATGAGTGGACACAATTTTTTGTGAATCAAAAATCAAAAAGTGAGATATATTATTTTTCTCTTCACACATTACCAAAAAATAAATATGGGTTATATGTGCATGGAAACACTATTATATTTCGGGATAAGAAAAAAGAAACGGTGATATACGGCGAGCAAACATTGAAACTTCTGTGGGCGCGAGGAGAGCATAATCTTTATAATTTTCTTGCTGCTGCACTTGCAAGTTTTTTGAGCGGAATTTCCTGGAAAGAGATAGGAAAAAGAATTACCACCCTCCCTGATATTTTTCTTCGACAAGAAATAATTATAAAAAAGAAAAACTTTATTGTAGTGAATGATTCTGCAGGAACCTCACCGGATGCCGCGATTGCGGCACTCAAACGCTTTTCGCGCGAGGGGAGGATTCTTTATATTACCGGAGGGACTGATAAACAACTTGAATTTAAAAAACTTGCGGATGAAATAAAGAATACTATTGAACCAGAAAATCTGTTTTTGTTAAATGGAAGTGCAACACGGAAAATAATTCGAGAACTTGAAACGCGCCACTATTTTAGAAATAAAAAGAAAAATATATTTGAAGATTTAAAAGACCTGCTTACACATGCACATAAGAGGACAACTGTGATGTCTAGTGCAATTGTGCTTTTTTCTCCGGGTGCTGCAAGTTTTGAGAAGTTTGAGAACGAGTTCGACCGAGGAAAAAAATTTGCGGAATATTCTAAACAAATATTCAAATAATGGGATTGACCGAAGAGAGATATTCAGTTTATACTCCAAATAGATATTTACATACAGTGAGGAGTATATAATGCCAAAAAAAAAGATGTGTCCCATTGATGAAGCTTTTTGTATCTTGTTCCCAAACCGTTTGTTTTTTCCTATCTCGGAACATAAGAAAGCGGATATGGTGATGAGAAATCTCAATGTACCAGCATTTGGGGAGGAGCAATCATTCCTTATATGCTGTGAAATTATTCTCAGGGTTCGGTTTCCCGAAAAAGATCGGGATTTCGGGAGAGCGGTTGTATTGCGAGCAGAAAATCTATTACCCGAGATTTTAGGCACTGACCCTGATCATGAGTATCATATGGATGAGGTGGAACACCTTGAACGGAAATATTTTGAGTCGGGAAAGAAATTTAATGATTTTTTTGGTATAACAGGATAATTATAAAAACTCCCCACCATGGGGAGTTTTTTCTAATCAAGTTTTACTTTCAATTTTTTTGCCTTTTTCTTTGTTGATTTTGGCATTACCACCATCAATACCCCGTTTTTTAACGTTGCCACCGAGCTTTCGGGGTCTACCTCAACAGGAAGTATAATTGAACGAGAAAATTTTCCCCAAAAACATTCCTGATAAAAATAATTTTTTTCTTCAATTTTTTCAGTTCTCTCTCTTTTTCCACGGATGGTGATTGATTCATTGGTGATGTTTACCTCCAATTCATCAGGACTTACCCCTGCGACAGTCGATTGGACTACCACGTTGTCTTTGTCTTGATATACATCAACCGTAAGTTGCCCCTCCACTTCTTCATCAGAGATGTCGTTTGAAAAATCATCTTCGGTGTCTATCGCAATCGGCGCGGGCTGACTTCGTACTTTTGCAAGCTCAACAAAAATATTATCTTTATTTGTTTCTTCCATGCTTCAAGTATAACACAGACTATATTGTTTCTCGAGGATATTTATTTTTCCAGATTTCCTTCAGTTTTTCAAAGTCGATAAAGATAAAAAACAGGGCAATGAGGAGAAAAATGCTTGGGTACACAAGGAGATTTTTATCCTGGAAATATTCGATGAGATAATTAAATATCCCGTGAATGAGTGTTGCAAATAGAATACCGGTCAAAATGAATTTTTTCTTTTTTTGCAGTAATTTTCCTTTCGCCCAATAAAATCCGACAAGCGCGGACGAAATACTATGAAGGAGCGTCGCACCAATAAACCTTAGAAGGAGTGTTGTGGTGACAATGGAAAATGACGCGAGATTAATAATACTGAACGAATTGCCGAGCACGAATAAATTTTCTACTGTTGCGAATCCAAGTGCGGCAACGATCATATAAATCATTGCGTCAACTGGTTCGTTGAATGCCCTATCTTTATCTATCACCCAATATGCTGCAATGAATTTAAATAATTCTTCTATAAGTGCCAGCCCCATAATAATAAGAAGAATATTTCCCCCAAGTCCAAGTATCGATTGTTGAAACGCATATTGCACAACGAGCACGAAGAGACTTACAAATGCACCCGCTCCGAATGTATAGAGAATGAGTCGTTTGGGTTCTGGGCACGTATCTTCACGCAAGAAAAACAAGAGCCACACAATGCTCGGCGCGCATGCAAATATGAGTGTAAGTATGAGTGTAAGAAAGAGCATATATGGTTACCACTTTTCAATCATGAGACATTCCCTTTTATTTTCAAGTGGGATATAGGAATAGATTTCTTCTGTCACAAACGGAATAAATGGGTGAAATATTTTAAGTGACGAGAAAAGGACGTGGAGAAGTATTATCTTTGTATTTTCCGATAGGCGTTCGTCTTTTATTTGTTCTTTTGATATTTCAAGATATACATCACAAAATTCGTGCCAAAAGAAATCGTATGCGTTATGGAGTGGTCGTGAAAATTCAAATTCTTCAATATCTTTCTTTACACCCTTCTTTGTCTCTTCAAGTGCCGATAGAATTTTCTTATCCGCTTCCGTGATGGGTGTGATATTGTTATTTTTTTGTTTTAAGTTTTCAGTTTGTTGCAATACAAATCGGCTCGCATTCCAGAATTTATTTGCGAATTTTTTCCCTGCGGTAATTGCGGTCTCGTCCCATCGTATGTCTTGGCCGGTTGCTTGCCAGATGATTCCAAACCGCGTGGCATCCGCTCCGTATTGGTCGATATATTTTAATGGGTCGATACCAGTGCCCAAACTTTTTGACATTCGTTTTCCGTCTTTTGTGAGTATAGTGCCGTTGATAAATACATTAGTAAAAGGAAGTTCTTTTTTAAACTCTATTCCGGAATAAATCATACGTGCCACCCAAAGATTCAATATATCACGCGCGGTAATAAGTGTCGTTCCCGGATAATAGTTTTTGAGATCGGATTCGGAAAATCCTGCAAACGGCCACAGTGCTGAAGAAAACCACGTGTCTAGTACATCAGGGGATTGCTCCAATTCACAATTTTTGCAAAACGGACATGTTTTTGGTTTCTCGATCGAAACAATAAATTTATCTATTTCATTTTTATTTTTGCAAAACCATACAGGAAGCCGGTGTCCCCACCAGATTTGACGCGAAATCGTCCAGTCGCGGATGTTTTCAAGCCAATCAAAATACTTTTTTTCGAAATTATTTGGAATGATTTTTACTTTTCCTAATTTTACGGCATCGAGCGCATTTTTTGCGAGATCTGACATTTTTAGGAACCACTGGAATGAGGGAATAGGCTCAATAGTATGACCACATCGATAGCAAATTGCCACACGATGATCATATTCTTCTTCTTTTTCAAGAAGTCCCTCTTCTTTCAATTTTTCAATAATTTTTTCTCGCGCTTCTTCTGTTTTCATCCCATTATATACTCCTGCGCCTTCATTCATTTTTCCTCGCTCGTCAATTACTTGGATTATTTCAAGCGCATGCCGTTTCCCTATTTCGAAATCAACCATATCATGCGCGGGAGTGACTTTTACTGCCCCCGTACCAAATTCCATATCAATTGCATCATCGGTAATAATTGGGATTTCACGTTTTATGATTGGAAGCATGAGTGTTTTCCCGATTTGGTTTTTATACCGTTCATCTTTTGGATGTACCGCAACAGCGGTATCGCCCAACATGGTTTCTGGCCGTGTTGTTGCGACAATGATATATCCTGTTTTGTCTGTGAGTGGATATTTTATGTACCACAATTTTGATTTTTCATCTTTATATTCGAGCTCAAGTTCAGAGAGACTTGTACCACATCGTGGGCACCAGTTTACGACGCGTTTTCCGCGATACAGAAGTCCTTTTTTGTGATAATGCACGAACGCATCTTGAACGTCTTTTGCATATGCTTCATCCATAGTGAATCGAATGCGAGACCAATCGCACGAGACACCAAGTTTCTTTAATTGACCGATGATGATATTTCCATATTGGTTTTTCCATTCCCACACTTTTTCAATAAATTTTTCACGTCCAAGTTCAAAGCGGCTTATTCCTTTTTTCTTCAATTCTTTTTCAACGACATATTGCGTTGCGATACCCGCGTGATCAGTACCTGGGAGCCAAAGTGTTTTATACCCATTCATTCGATGGTAACGAATGACAATATCTTGGAGTGTATTATTGAGTGCGTGTCCCATGTGAAGTGTCCCTGTCACATTGGGGAGTGGCATATAGACGATATAGTTTTTTGCGTCCTTCTCCACAGGGAGGTTATCCGGATTGAAATATCCGGATTGTTCCCATTGTTCATATATTTTTGACTCGGTATCTTTTGGTTCGTACGCCCCAGTGATAGATTCCATGTGTATCATTATAGCTCCATTTTATAGAAAAAATGAAGCATTTTTAAGATAAATTGACAAATTGTTATATAGGATGTATAATTAGGGCAGAAAAATTAAAAGGAGAATACGAGTTGAAAAACGAAAGAAAAACATTCTTTTTGTTTTGCTTTCAGTTGGTGATGATAGTTGTGTATACAGTTCCGCAAATAATGAACATCACGTCTGGCAAAACAAAAGGATTAACAATGGTGCTTTATGGAGGATTTATGATTTATATTTTGGTAAATCTTTTTCTTTCTATACAGGCACACCGCATAGAAAAAACGAAAGGAAGAAAACGCTTGGTGATTATTTATTCCCTCTGGATATTAGCTATTGGAAGTATATTTGTCTCCGGCGTAACAAAAATAATTTGGAGAGAAGAAGATACATTGATTTCAATCGTAATTCTTCTGCTTTCAGCCACGACTCTTGTTTATTTTAGGGGGATAAAGAATCCGTTCAGCAAGGGATTTCTTGGGGTGTGGTTTAAGTCCATCCCGCAGTTATGGCTCGCATATACAATGCTAAGTCTGGGAACCGGAATTGGTTTACACCCAGTGAACGTTATTGCCGCCCACTGCACATCAATCCCACGCCTTGTCCATGTGTTTATTATTGGACGCGAAGGAAAATGGGACAAAGAAGCAAGAGGTTTAATGTTAAGTGAGGCTTCTAACGTTTTTACATGGACGGTTGTCACTATTGTGTGGATAGTTTTGAGAATAGCGTAGATTTTTGTCTATTAAATTAAAAAACCCGGTGATATCCGGGTTTTTTTAAAATATTGTTATAAGAAGTTTCAGTAATCCTCCGGCAACAAGCGCTCCCCCCGATCGCAAAAACATTTTTTTATAGAGTATGGCGATCTGTTTGATTCTTGTAGTTTCCTCATCATCGCTTTGTATTTGAAATTGATGATGGTTCCAGGAGACTCTGTAATCGTGTTTTGCATACACGAAGATAAGATATACTCCGGAGAATTCGAGAAATCCGGGATGATGTGGAATAAACGAAAATGTTCCTTCCACAAACCATATCCATAGTATCTTTATGACAGAGCCATGGACGATTGATCGGACAAGGAATCCAGGGACCCCGGTGAGATGAAAGTCGAATAGGTTTATAAAATCACTCTTTGTGATTTTAAAGAGTTTTAAAAATTTCGGTATCTTCAATTATTAATCTCCTTTTTTGGATTTGTTCTGTTCTGTATTATGCGTAAAAATGATAAAAATGTCAAATATTTAATAAAACTCCCCGCTTTCAGTGGGGATTGTTTCTATTCTTCCGGAGTCATTTTTTCTATAAAGTTTGTGATCTTTTTACTGAATTTTTTATAAGGATTAATGACAGAAATAAATTTTGAGAGTTCTTGAAAATCAAGGTTTCTTAAAAGCCCTGATTTATACCGAATTCTTTCAAAGAATTCTTCACCTTTTTGGAATTCGAATTCAAAGTATTTCTCTTCAGAGACGGAGTGAATTGCATCAAGCGCGGTCATTTGAATTTGCTTTTGTATTTCCCGCGCCGGCTTCTCAATGTAGTTGATAACCGCCTCAAGAAAATTGATGTATGCAAGACATCTTTTTTCGTCGCGATCTAAATCGTTGTGTGCGTCGCCCATATATACCTCCCTCAATTTAAATTAACTATATCTCGTTATACTCTCATGAATTATATTTTACAAGAACAATTTGACGATAACTGTTTTTGGTGCTTTTCTAAGTATAGAATTATTTACACACCCGAGGAGGTTTATATGAAACTTTTTGGTTTTTTATTGGCTATTTTCTTTTATGGCGCGTTATTTATTGTTGCAAATATTGTTAGCTTCACGATGTTTACCATCTTAGCCGCTGCGACACTCACCCTCGCTTTTTTCTACAATGTCTATGTTCTCACTGGGGAATATAAAAATGAAAAAAGAAGCGATTTTTGGGTGGGGGTAAGTTTTGGGACAATAGTCGTTGCTGTTATTGTAGTAGGGTGGTATGCATATTTATTTTTTGGTTAAAAAAATTCTCCGTTTACACGGAGAATTTTACTTTTGTAACATAATAAAGTCGAACGGTGTTTTAATGTTATATCCCCATATTTCCATCTGCAATGAGTTTTTTGTTTTTCCTTCGGAGAATGCTCATGTATCCCGCAACTCCAATCATTACTGCATTGTCGGTGTTGAAATTCATTGGAGGGGCAAGAAAACTAACTTGTAACTTTTGGCTTATAATTTTTAACTTATGACGTAATTCTTTATTTGCGGCGACGCCACCGGAGAGAAAGATTGATTTTGCGCCGTATTCACGCGCAGCTCGCTCAGTTTTTTTAATAAGCACATCGAGTGCTGCTTCTTGGAAGCTTGCCGCTACATCTTCTTTTTTTACCTTTGGGTTATCACGAAGATAATAAAGCACGGACGTTTTAAGCCCCGAATAACTGAAGTTATAATCTTTTGAGCCGATCATTGGGCGGGGGAATCGTATTGCGTTTGTATTTCCTTTTTCGGCGAGGCGTTGTATTTCCGGTCCGCCGGGATACGGAAACCCAAGCATTTTTGCCACTTTATCGAATGATTCTCCCACCGCGTCATCTTTTGTTTCTCCAAGCTTCTTCCATTTTGTAGGTGAATCCATTTTGAGTAATATCGTATGCCCTCCAGACACAATGAGAGCAATAGAGGGGAACATAGAGGTTAGGGAATAGGGTTTTCCGCCCGAGGCGGATCCTCCTTCGGAGGAAGGGTTTAGCTTTTTGTTTTCTTTTAAAATTTGAAATTTAAAATTTGAAATTCCAGTTTTCTCCGAGAGGAGAAAACTGTAGAGGTGTCCCTCGAGATGGTTTATTCCAATAAGTTTGAGTTTTTTATTTTTAGTCCTCAGTTTTTTATATACTTCTTCCGCAAATGTGATTCCTGCCCAGAGCGCTGGTTCGAGTCCTGGCCCAACAGTAACGCAAACCGCATCAATTTCTTCGGCTTTGAGTGAAGAATTTTTTTCCCCAATTTTTAACTTATCAAAAATCTTTGGAAGATTTTGTATATGTTCGCGCTTTGCGAGATTGGGAACTACTCCACCCCATGGACGATGGACGTCGATTTGTGATGATATAATGCTCTTTAAAATTTTGAATTTCGGTTTCGATGTTGTGCCAGATGCTTCCACAAGCGCGATTGCTGTGTCGTCACACGATGTTTCTATGGCGAGAATCTTCATGATAATAGTAGTAACAGGTAATTAGTATTCAGTAAATAGTAATTATGAAATTATTTTGACAAATAACACGGATTCTTGTAAAAAGAATATAGCAAATCAAAAATGAAGTGAGATATAAACAGGAGGCAGAAATGAGAGTATTTGTAGATTTTTCAGGTTTTATAGGAAAGGATATAGAACTTAGGGGAAAGAAAGGAAAGGTTCTTGCTGTGATAGTAAAAACTGACGAAACGGATCCGGCATTTAAAATTACATTTATTTTACAGGGATCGAAAGAAGGCGAATTAGGATATAAGGCTACTGCTGTTACAGTCTTCTTGGAAGATTTTCAAAATGAAAAAATTTCAATTATTGATTAAAAAAATGGGAGCGATGCTCCCATTTTTGCTATACTTATATCTGTATAAAGGTCACATATTATTAAATTACTAGTTACTAATTTCTAATTACTAAAGCTATGATTCAACCATTATTTGTATTTAGCGATTGGGCACTACTTCTTCTTCGTATTGTGTTGGGCGTTATCTTTATTTATCACGGGTTTCCGAAGTTAAAAAACCTAAAAACGACCAGAGATAGTTTTGTCTCCATGGGGATAAGACCGGGAATTCTTTGGGCGCTTGTTGCGGGGATTGTCGAGTTTGTGGGGGGAATTTTTATCATTTTCGGATTTCTGACACAACTTGTCGCATTTCTCTTCGTGATTGAATTTATTTTTATCATTGTGAAAGTGAAGAAGTTGAAAAACTTTTCGAGTTTTGAATTTGATCTTCTCATTCTCGCCTCGTTTCTTGTGCTTATGACCGTGGGGGGCGGAAGATTCGCGCTCGATCAATTATTTGGGCTCTTTCTTTACTAAACAACACTTCGCCAGTATAGTGGAGTTCGTATATGTCAGAACGATTTTTTGAAATCTTGCCTGGGGCACTTGCATGGACCGCACTTATTGTGCTTATTTTGTTTTCGTGGCAACTCCCTGTGGTAGTGGTCTTTTTTATTGTGATTTATGACCTCTATTGGTTTTTAAAGACGCTCTATTTATTTTTCCATCTTCGTGTTTCATTTTCTATCATGAAAAAAAACATGAAGGAAAATTGGTTGGTGCGGCTTGAAAAAGAGGAAAAAGGAGACTGGGAAAAATTATGGCACCTCATTATTCTTCCTGTATATAAGGAACCATATGAAGTGGTGGAACGAAGTCTTTTTGATATCAAAAAATCAAATTATCCGAAAGACAAATTTCTCATTGTACTTGCAACTGAAGCACGTGCGGGAGAGGAGGGTGCGCTTGTAGCGAAAAAAGCTGAAGAAAAATTTAGAAACACGTTCGGCACATTTTTGGTTACCACACATCCCGCAGATCTCCCAAATGAAATTCCGGGAAAAGGATCAAATGAAACGTGGGCTGCAAAATTAGCGAAAGAAAAAATAGTCGATACGCGAGGAATTCCTTATGAAAATATTATTGTTTCCGTGTTCGATATCGATACGCGTCCGGGAAATGAATATTTTTCGATTCTTTCCCACGGTTTTTTGAGTGCGAAAGATCCGCATCATTCAAGTTTTCAGCCGATTCCCCTTTATACCAATAATTTCTATTCAGTGTCGCCATTTGCGCGCCTTATCGGATTTAGTTCGACATTTTGGCAACTCATGCAACAGAGCCGTCCGGAACAACTCGTCACTTTTTCTTCGCATAGCATGCCATTCAAGGCACTTGTGGAAATTGGATATTGGCATTTGGACGTGGTGTCTGAAGATTCGCGCATATTTTTCCAGTGTATGCTCCATCATAAGGGGAATTGGCACGTTGTCCCATTACTCTACCCAATTTATATGGATTCTGTGTCGGGAAATAATTTTTTTGAGGCGTTAAAAAATCTTTATAAACAGCAGCGGAGATGGGCATGGGGAGTTGAGAATTTTCCGTATGTGATGGGAGAGTTTTGGAGACGAAAAGATATTCCGAAGAAAGTGAAGCGCTTCTGGCTATTTCAAATTTTCGATGGATTTTTTTCTTGGTCCACAAGTTCGTTTATTATTTTTCTTTTCGGGTGGCTCCCGAATATTATCGGGGGAGATGTGTTTCAGCGCACGCTGTATTCGTATAATCTTCCGCGAATTACTGGATGGCTCATTAATCTTGCCTCGATTGGAATTATCACTTCCGCGCTCTTGAGCGTTGTGTTTCTTCCCCCAAAAGAGACAAAAAATTGGAAATATCAAAAAGTGCTCTATCTCGCGCAGTGGTTTTTGATGCCATTTACATTCATTATTTTCGGAAGTATTCCCGCGCTTGAAGCGCAAACGCGACTTATGTTGGGAGGAAAATTTCGCCTTGGGTTTTGGCTCACTCCAAAGAAGGTAGATGGATAGGGTGTGCCCAGTAGCCTCGTCTGCCTTGCCTGCTGTCAGGCTGGCGTCTGGCAGGGAAAATTCAATTATGGGTACTTGCAAGGCAGTGAAGCAAAGCTTCCCTGCCCGACGTAAGGTGGCGGGTACTACCTTGTGGATAACTTAACATTGTGGAGGATGACGAATGTTTTATAATAATTATGTACCTAATCAAGGTACAAAAGTTTGTTTTTCTTGTCCGGCCGCAAGAAAAAAAGAAAATTTGTTCATCTACATACACTGTCATTCAATTACACTTCTGTTTTGATTCTATCCTTTATATTGGGGACCTAAAAATTTTAGGTCCCAAATTTTTTTATTCACTATATAATGAATAATATGACAGAATTTGTTACCCGCGCGTTTGTATTGGGAAGGCGAATGCGCGGAGAGATGGATCTCACTGTTGATTTATACACGGAGTCTATGGGAAGAATTGAGGGAAGAGTAATTAGTGGTCAGAAAATCAGTTCAAGATTTTCACCACATCTGAATGTATTTAATTTGATTACGGTCCGTATGGTGGAAAAAAATACCCTTACGGTTACCGACGTGCTTACTGTTTCAGAATTTCCTTTTGTGAGAAGTATTTTTTCTTTGTATGAGCATGCATTATCTATTTTTTTTCTTCTCCGGATTTCGACTCCGCAGCACGTTCCTGATCCAGTGCTGTGGAAATATCTTGTCCAATCAATGAGTTCGGGTGCTATTGAGATAAGGGAGGTTTTAAAAATTTTGGGACACGATACTGTAAAAGCGGTATGTGTTCAGTGTAAAAAAACATCCCTCCATTATTTTGAATATGAAGACGGCATATTTTTCTGCGAAACGTGTGGTTCAAAACAAGCCCGCGATAAGGTAATATTAATAGTATAAATTATATGTCTCTTGAAGAATTGGAAAAACAATTATATAGCGCTCGGCAAAATCAACAGAAAGAAGTGGTAGAAATAAAAAAGGAAGCGCCGAAGGCGGAAGAAAAAAAGGAATCAGCGCCGACTCAATCATCATGGCGCGAAGAGGATATGAAAGATTTTGGTATTGGGGGGAAGAAAAAAAATACATTCAAAAGATTTTTCTTTGTTGGTGGCACCATTGTTATTTTACTAAGCATTCTTGCGGGGGGCGGATTTTTCTTTCTAAAATATCTTTCCGCGCCAAAAGATGTGAGTATTGAAATTTACAGTCAGGGAGATATTCCTCGCGGAGTTCCGTTTGAAGTAACAGTACAACTTACGAACGAAATAAATAATTTTCTTGAAGATGCAAAAGTGATACTCACCCTTACTCCCGGGATTGTCAGTCTTGAGGGGGGGGAGGGAACAAATCGAAATATGTTGGTGGATACTATCGGAAATATCGGAGGGGGAAGTCTCACAAAAAGAACATTCAAACTTCTTTCGGTTGGTAATATTAACTCAGTTCAGAAAATTACCGCGGAACTTTCATATCGTACGGGGGGGAAGGCACTCTTTACGGTAAAAAATTCAAAAGATGTTTCTATCACTTCCCCTGCGATCGCGCTCTCGATTAAAAAACCCGAACAAATAATCGCGGGTTCAAAGTTCGATCTCGAGATAAATTACGAAAATACATCAAATTTTGATTTTTCGGATATCGTGCTGGAGGCAAAATATCCCGCGTCATTTCTCTTTGACTCGGCAAGTATTCCCCCTACTTCGCTTAATAATTATTGGCGGCTGGGGGAACTGAAATCGGGATCAAAGGGGAGTATCCAAATAAAAGGAGCATTAAATAGTTCCGAAAAAGAAGCCTCAAATATTCCATTTTTGATTTCCGCGGATTTTGGAGAAAAAAATTATCTCATCGATGAGCAACTTGCGTCGCTTTCTATTTCTCCGGCGCCGATATTTGTGCAGATAACTCCAAATGGAAATAGCGATTATGTCGCGAAAATGGGAGATGAAATCACATATGCAATAAATTATCGGAATAACAGTGAGATTGATCTTTCTGATGTGGTTTTGAAAACACAATTTGTCGGGGACCTGTTTGATTTTACGACGCTTCGTACGAACGGGGGATTTAATTCACTCACAGGAACCGTGACGTGGACTGCGGCAAATATTCCTGGGCTCCGTATTTTGGAAAAAGGTGCATCGGGACAGGCAGAGGTTCGTATAAAATTAAATCCATATTATCAAATTAAACGTTCGTCTGACAAAAATTTTGTGCTCCGCGCGACTGCAGAAATCAATTCGCCATCGGTTCCGAATTATATCACTGCGGAAAAAACATCAACCGTAGTAGTACAAGAGACAAAGGTGATGGGGGTAACTTCAGTGGATGCGCAGGCGCTATATCGCGACCCCGGGGCGGGGATTATAAACTCCGGAACATTTCCTCCAAAAGTAAATCGTCCGACACAATTTTCAATCCACTGGATACTCAAAAATTATTTAACCGATGTGAAAAACGTCGAGGTAAAAGCTTCGCTTGGTCGCGAGGTAAAATGGGTGGGTGCCGTAAAGAGCACGAGCGAATCGAGTCCGACATATAACGAACGCACGCAGGAAGTGGTATGGAATATCGATAAAATTTCCGCAGCGAGTGGAATCTTGAGCGATCCGATTGAGGCTATATTTAAAGTTGAGCTTACTCCGAATGTAACCGAAGTAGGACAATATAAGGATATTTTGGGAAAAACCACACTTACTGCCACTGACGACTTTACGGGAGTGGATATGGTAAGTTATGATAATCCCCTGACGACCAATCTTACCGACGATAAAACAGTACAACAGGAAAACGGAAGGGTGGTGCAATAGAGGTGGGGTATAGGGACTTCCGCCAAAGGCGGATCCTCCTTCAGAGGAAGGGTTTAGAAAAAATAAAACAATCATGAATATATTTGAAAAAATAAGCGCACTTGCGAAACGAAGAGGATTTATTTATCAAGGATCCGAAATATACGGAGGACTTGCGGGTACATGGGATTACGGGCCGCTTGGGGTTGAGTTAAAACGAAATATAAAAAATGAATTTTGGAAATCAATGGTGCAGATGCGTGATGATGTGGTAGGAATTGACGCTGCAATTATTATGAACCCAAAGGTATGGGAGGCGTCTGGTCATTTGGCGTCATTTTCCGATCCGCTTGTTGAATGTAAGGCGTGTCACGCGCGTTTTCGTGCCGACAATCTCGGAGTGTCCGAAGATCTATTTAAAATCAATTCAGAGGATATGCCGAAGTGTCCAGCATGCGCAAAAAAAGACTGGACAGAGCCAAAGCAGTTTAATTTGATGGTGGAAACATATCTTGGGGTAGTAGAGGGAGAAAAAACAAAAACATATCTTCGCGGGGAAATCACGCAGGGGGTGCATGTGAATTTTAAAAACGTAGCATCGTCGACACGGGTGAAAATTCCATTTGGTGTTGCACAGGTGGGGAAGGCATTTCGAAATGAAATTACGCCGGGAGATTTTACATTCCGTTCGCGTGAGTTTGAGCAGATGGAATTACAGTTTTATACAAAACCAGAGGAAAAAGAATCAATGCAGTGGTTTGAATATTGGAAAAATGAGCGAAGAAATTGGTATCTTTCACTTGGAATGAGAGAAGAAAATTTACGGTTTTTCGAACATCCAAAGGACAAACTTGCTCACTATGCGCGCGCAGCGTTTGATATTGAATATAATGCGGAGGGGAGTTGGAGAGAAATGGAGGGAATTCATCATCGTGGCGATTGGGATGTAAAACAACATCAGACTTTTTCAAAACAAGATCTTTCATATTTTGATGAGGAAAAGAAAGAACGATACCTCCCGTGGATTGTAGAAACATCCGGCGGTGTTGATCGCGCAACACTTTTCTTTTTGATGGATGCATATCGAGAGGAGAAGATAAAAGAAGGAGATGAGCGAATTGTGTTGAAATTACATCCAAAACTTGCGCCATATAAAGCAGCTGTGTTTCCACTTCTCGCGAACAAACCAGGATTAGTGGAACTTGCGAAATCAATTTATGGAGATTTGAAAAAAGAATTTTCTGTGATTTGGGACGAACGGGGAAATATTGGGAAACGGTATCGCGCCCAAGATGAGGCGGGGACCCCATTTTGTATCACGGTAGATTTTGAAAGTTTAGAAAACAAGGATGTGACAATTCGCGATAGAGACACAATGGAACAAGTAAGAATTCCAATTGATGCACTTCATGATTTTCTGGAAAGTAAGTTGAAATAAAAAATCCCCCGAATGTTCGGGGGATTTTGTTAACTTATTTTCTTTACATTATTGAAACTTGGATTTTTTGGTGGGGGAACATTCAATCTTTCGTGTAGGCGTTTTTCAAATTTTTTTATTGATTCTTCCAGTATATTATTTTGAATCTTTGTCTCGGCATATTGGGCGCCGAGATATGCGGTCGAAATTGCTAAAAAAAATAGAAAGAGGAAAGAAGCCCCGGATAATATCCTTTTTTTCTCAAAACGCATAAATAAAGATGCGTTTATAAGTGCAAGGCCGAAGAAAAGAGAGAAAAGTGAAAAGATAAAAAACCACGCAAACCAGCTCATATTTTTCTCCTCCAGAATGTTTAAAAACTGAACACACTATACTGTGTTGGCACATGCTTTGTCAAAAAAATACACGTTTGCGCTTATAGTGAACGTGCATTATTCTGTATGTATATTTATTATGACAAAACCAATACGATTTACCTATCCAAACGGTCTTCGATGTATTCTTGTGCCGCAAAAAGATTCGCTCACCGTGACAGTTGCAGTGGTGGTTGCCGCGGGTTCAAAATATGAGGCAAAAGAGATAAACGGACTCTCCCATTTTTTGGAACACATGTGTTTTAAGGGCACGAAAAAGCGTTCGCGTCCGATTGATATTGCAGGAGAGCTTGATGGAATGGGGGCACAGTACAATGCATCAACGGGACACGAATACACCACATATTATGCAAAAGTAAGAAACAATTCATTCAAAAAAGCGCTTGATGTTGTTTCGGATCTTTATTTGAATCCAGTATTCAACAAGGAAGATATTGAAATCGAACGGGGGGTCATTATTGAAGAGATCAATATGTATGAAGACGCTCCCCCGCGAAAGGTAGAAGAATTATTTTATGAACTTGTCTATGGCGATCAGCCGGCAGGATGGAGTATCGCGGGAACAAAAGAAAATATTAAAAAACTTACCCGAGAAGATTTTATCACATATCGCGGGAAAAATTATTTACCGGAGTCAACAGTGGTATTTGTTGCCGGAAATTTTAATCCGGGAGTGGCGCGTAAAGAAATCGGAAAATATTTTTCGAATCTTTCTCGTGGCGCGAAGATGAAAAAACTAAAAGTGAAAGAGTCACAAACCACGCCGAAAGAACTTATCTATCAAAAAGATGTTGAGCAAACACATCTCGTGTTGGGTGTGCGGGCATTCGATATGAAAGACAAACGAAGGTTTGCGCTTGAGGTGCTTTCCGAGGTGTTGGGAGGGGGGATGAGTTCAAGATTATTTAAAAAAGTGAGGGATGAGCTCGGTGCCGCATATTATGTGCGGTCAGGGACAGATCTTTTTTCTGATCACGGTTTTCTCGCTGTGGCCGCAGGGGTGGACAATACGAAAGTTAATGTTGTTGTGAGTGCGATACTCGATGAAGTGAGATCATTAAAGGATAATTTGGTTTCAAAGGTGGAACTTGAAAAGGCAAAAGAGCATTTAGTGGGGGGGGTGTTTTTAAACGCCGATACGTCTGACTCAATTGGATACTTCTATGGAATGCAGGAAATTATGGATATGCCGCTATCATCGCCGGAAGATGTGGCGAAAAAAGTAAAAGCGGTAACTCCAAAACAAGTGCGTGATGTTGCACGATTGATATTTAAAAACGACCGTCTGAATCTTGCGCTTGTCGGTCCGTTTAAGAATAAGAGTTTTCTTGGTATATTAAAGATATAAGGAAATTTACCCTGTTTTATGGGTATTGTCGAAAATATAATAGAAAAAAAACAAATTGTTTCTTTTGATTGTGATCTATTTCTAATAAAATGAAGGAAATCATGAAAATTGAAGTGAGTTGGCACACATTACTGAAGATTTTTGTGTTTCTTTTGATTGTGCTTGCTGCATATCTCGGACGTACGTCGCTTGGAATATTTTTTGTATCTATAGTGATTTCACTGGGTATCGATCCCGTCATTTCTTTTTTTGAACGACGTGGAGTGAAGCGTTTACTCGCGGTGCTTATTGTTTTCTTTTTAATTTTTGTTTTAATTGCCGGAGGAATTTATTTTATGATTCCGGTGATATCAATCGAGGCAACTGGATTTCTCACGCAAATTCACGATATTGTGTATTCAATTTTTGGAGTGGGACTTCCGACAAATCTCCTTGACGCATTCACCGTAGGAAGAGATAAATTATTTGATTTTCTTTCTTCTCAGAATATTTCTATGGCGGATACGTTGAGAAATTTCTTTACCACCGCGGTCAGTGTCGTCGCAACAATTATTATTTCTTTTTATCTTTCAATAGAAAAAGAGGGACCGGAGCGTTTACTCCGAGTAATTTTACCCGACGTGTATGAGGGTCCAGTACTGCGTGTGTTTCATAGATTCTCAGTAAAAATACGAAAGTGGTTTTCCGCACAACTCACTCTCAGTTTTATTATGGGAATTATTGTAAGTGTGGGGATGTGGATCATGGGAGTGAAGTACGCAATTATCTTAGGCATTTTTGCCGCGATATTCGAACTTGTACCTGCCATTGGTCCCATTCTTGTTGGATTTATCTCATTTATTGTTGCAGTTTCTGATTCGTTTTCGTTGGGAATATATGCGGCATTATTTTTCTTTATTGTGCATCAACTTGAAAATCATGTATTCATTCCGATTGTCATTGGGAAATCAATGAAAATACATCCGGTAGTGGTGATTATGGCGCTCTTCGCGGGAGGAGAAATTGCCGGATTTATTGGTATTGTGCTTTCTGTGCCTATCGCGGTTATTGCGCAGGAAATATTCAATTATTTGGCGGAACAGAAAGAGCAGCGTCCGTATTTGGGAATATGATAAAAAAAAGAAGTTATATCACTACAACGATTCCGTATGTAAACGCAGCGCCCCATATTGGGCACGCGCTTGAATTTGTGCAGGCGGATGTTATTGCGCGTTTTCGTCGTGCACGAGGATATGAAACATATTTTCTTTCGGGGAGTGATGAGAATGCAATAAAAAATGTTCAGGCAGCGGAAAAAGAAGGAATCTCCACAGAGGTGCTCGTATTAAGAAATGCAGAGGCATTTAAGGATCTGCTGAAAAAACTCAACATCTCGATTGATCAATTTATACGTACCAGTGAGGAGCGACATAAAATCGGTGCCCAGGCATTGTGGAGTGCCACAAAAAAAGAAGATCTATATAAAAAGAAATATCAGGGATTATATTGCCAAGGGTGTGAAACGTTTTATAACAAAGAAGAGTTAAATGAGGCGGGAGAATGCAATGAGCATCCGGGAAGAAAACTTGAATTAATTGAAGAGGAAAATTATTTTTTCAAACTCTCAAACTATCAAGAGTGGTTGGCGGAAGTAATCGAAAAAGATGTATTGAAAATAGTTCCCCAATCGAAAAAGAATGAGGTATTGGGATTTATAAAACATGGACTTGAGGATTTCTCCGTTTCTCGTCCTGTCGAACGAACAAAACATTGGGGAGTATCCGTTCCAAATGAACCCGAACAGACAATGTATGTGTGGTATGATGCGCTTGCAAATTATATTACCGCACTTGGATACCCAGATATGAATGCTGAGTTATTCAAGACATTTTGGCTGGAGAACGATAAAAAAATACATGTGCTAGGGAAGGGGGTGAGTCGCTTTCACGCGGTATATTGGCTCGCAATGTTAAAGAGTGCAGGACTCCCAATTCCGAACGAAGAATTTATCCATGGGTACATCACCGTCGAGGGGCAGAAAATCAGTAAGACGGTTGGAAATGTAGTGGATCCATTCGATGTAATCAATCGATTCGGTGTTGATCCAGTGCGCTATTATTTACTTCGTGAAATCCCCGCATATGAAGATGGGGACTTTAGCGAGGAAAAATTTAAGAGTAGATATAATGGTGATCTTGCAAATGGATTGGGAAATCTTGTAAGTCGTGTGGTAAAAATGGCGCGGAGTTACGGCGTATTATTTGATCCGAAAAGTGTACAGGCGCATGGAAAAGAAATATACGAAGAGGCAATGGATAGGTATGAGTTTAAAAAAGCCCTGGATATTGTGTGGGAGCGGATTCAGATATCCGACAAGTTTGTTCAAGAAACTGAACCGTTTAAAACAATAAAAACAGATCCAGAAAAAGCGAAGCGCGACGTCAAGGAACTTCTCGAGAGCGTATGGGAAATTGGGGTACTTCTTGAACCATTACTTCCGGAAACAAGTAAAAAAGTATTGCACGTAGTTGAAGACCCTTCATCTGAAATTCTAACACTTTTTCCGAGGCTCATTTAGTTTTTTGGTATAGAAATAAAACTCGCTCCGATGTTATATCAGAGCGATTTTTTGTTATTTGTTTTTTGAAATTATTGGAATAACTTCACGTAGTGAGGAGATTATATAATTTGGTTCCGCGGTTTGAATCATTTCCGCAGTGTTGTATGAACCTTCGTGAATAAAACCGAATGTCTCAAGTCCGATTTTTTTTGCTCCTGAAATGCCGTCAAAACTGTCATCAATATAAAACATTTTTTCCGGCGGAATTTCGTAGATGTTGGTGATTTCCTGAAACTTTTGTTCTTTGTTTTTCACCCCATCGTACACGAAGTCAAAATATTCCCGAATACCAAATTGCTTAAGGCGTCCATCAAGATAGTTTGTTGCTTCTCCGCTCACGATTCCGATTTTCAAATCAAGTCTTCGAAACGAATCAAGAAGTGTTTGTGCTCCATCGGAAAGGTCTGTGTTTTTGCCGTTATCTTCAAAAAATTTTTTACGGATAGAATTTAAAAGTTCCGGTTCCGTATCCACAGGTATTCCATATTTTCTATAGAATTTCAGAAAATCCGTGCCAATTTCACTTCGATACGTTTCAAGTGATGGTGGATTAAGTTTAAAATTTTTGAAGATATTGCGCACCGATCCATAGACGAGGGGCAGATCATTCAAAAGCGTGCCGTTCCAATCGCAGATGGCTATTTCCCAAGGGATTCTTTTTATCATTATCCTTTCTCCTTTTATGTAAATAAGCTGGATTCATGCTAAAATACACTCGGTAGAAAAGCAAATTTTTATGGAGATAAAACATTTTGACGCACACACTCACGCTCATTTTCCAGCCTATGGAGACGATGTAAATCTAATAGTGAAACGTGCAGCGGATGCTGGTGTTGGATTTATAACCGTCGGAACATCAAAAAGCACATCAGCTGATGCAGTTTTATTTGCCGAAAAATATGAAAATGTATGGGCATGTATTGGGCTCTATCCTGGTCATACCGTCGAGTCGTCTCGAGATGAGGATGAATATGGAGCGTCGGGGGAAAAAGATATGATACCCGCCGAACCTTTTGATTATGAATTTTTTAAGAAACTTGCGGAGAGCAAAAAAGTTGTTGCGGTTGGTGAGTGTGGGCTTGATCTGCTCTATGGAGAAACGGAAGAAAAAATGGAATCACAGAGGAATGAATTTATAAAACAAATTAAATTTGCAAATGAGATTGAAAAACCCCTCATGATACACTGCAGGGATCTCTATAAAGAACTTACAGGGTTACTTGTTACTCATTATCAATTACCAATTATTTACCCTCCAATTATCCATTCATTTCGTGGGACAATAGAAGAAGCAAAAATTTTTCTCGAGCTTGGATGTTATTTCACATTTGGGGGAGTAATCACGTTTCCTCCGAAGAAAAATAGAATTCTCTATGCGGATGTAATTCGTGAAATTCCTATTGATCACCTTTTTTCTGAGACCGATGCACCGTGGGTGGCTCCGGTTCCGTATCGTGGGAAACGGAATGAGCCCGCATATGTGGTGGAAATAGTAAAAAAACTTGCGGAGATAAAAAATATTTCAGAAGAGACAATGCGCGTACAACTTCTCGAAAACACCAGAAATGCATTTGGAATAAAGTTTTAATTTTTTTTATCTTTTGAAAGAAATAAAAAACCCTCGAATATGAAGAGGGTTTTTATATATTGTGGCGGGGCCGTATAGTTGGTTTTACCTTACAGAGAAGGTGTGTTCTTTATATTAGCTGACCGCCAAAAATGATCTAACTTTATTATACACCCTTTCTGATTATACAGAGGATTTATTGAGATAATGGGTCTTTTGAATTACTATAAAACAATATGAAGAAGTATGATCCTTCGAAAATCGAGCGAAAGTGGCAGGATATATGGGAGAAAAATGGCACTTATATCGCCGATGATAAAAGCAAAAAAGAGAAAAAATATATTCTTATAGAGTTTCCCTATCCGTCTGGAGAGGGGCTACACATGGGTCATTTGCGCCCATATGTTGCGGGCGATACCTACAGCAGGTTTTTGAGAATGAAAGGACATGAGGTGATGTATCCGATTGGGTGGGACGCGTTTGGGTTGCCCGCCGAAAACTTTGCAATTAAAAAAGGAATACACCCATCCATCTCAACAGCAAAAAATATTGGAAATGCAAAAGCACAACTCAAGAGTTGGGGAATGGGGTTCGATTGGTCTCGCGAGGTGAACACCACCGATCCAAATTATTATAAGTGGACGCAGTGGATTTTCTTAAAACTTTTTAAAGCGGGGTTAGCATATGAAGCAAAGGGGATGATTAATTGGTGTCCGAAAGATAAAACAGGGCTTGCGAATGAAGAGGTGGTGGGGGGAATATGCGAACGGTGCGGAACAACAGTGGAGAAAAAGGAATTGAGACAGTGGTATTTGAAAATCACCGCATATGCGGAAAAATTATTACAAGGATTAAAAACGCTTGAATGGGAAAATAAAATAAAAATCCAACAGGAAAATTGGATTGGACGTTCGGAAGGAGCACTAATAAAATTCCAAATTCCAAATAACAAATTACAAACAAATTCGAAATTCGAAAATCAAAATTCAGATTTGTTTCTTGAGGTGTTTACCACGAGACCGGACACATTATTCGGTGCAACATATATGGTGGTGGCGCCGGAACATGAGATCATCTCAAAATTAAAATCTCAAATCTCAAATTTAAAAGAAGTAGAAGATTATATCACAAAGACAAAAAACAAATCAGAAGAAGAGCGGATTGAAAATAAGGAAAAGACTGGCGTTGAACTCAAGGGAATCAAGGCTATAAATCCAGTGAACAATGAAGAAATTCCAATATTTGCGGCAGATTATGTGCTCTTTGGGTATGGCACGGGTGCAATTATGGCGGTGCCGGCACATGATGAGCGTGATTGGGATTTTGCCAACTCTATAGTTTCTATAGAGACAGGAGAATCATCTACAAAATATATTCGTCATGTTATAGAACCCAAATCTTACAAAGACTTAATACCACACCATCCCTATTTTTATAAAATAGAAAGTGGTGAAAAATATGAAGATGTTCAAGACAGGGAGGCTAATAATGATTTTGAGTTATTAAAACACGATAAATTTTGTTATCCGGGTGATGGGGTGCTTGTGAATTCAAAAAAATTCAACGGATTATCAATCGAAGAAGCAAAAGAAAAAATAACGGAGTTTGTGAAAGGGAAAAAACAAATTCAATATCGTCTTCGCGATTGGGTGTTTTCGAGACAACGATATTGGGGGGAGCCAATTCCGCTTATTCATTGTGAGAAATGTGGAATAGTTCCTGTTCCAGAAGAAGAACTTCCTGTGACACTCCCTGAAGTAAAAAAATATGAACCGACAGGAACGGGAGAATCACCGCTTGCGGCGATTGAATCGTGGGTAAATACAACATGTCCGAAATGCGGGGATCATGGAAAACGCGAAACAAACACAATGCCCCAATGGGCGGGAAGTTCGTGGTATTACCTCCGCTACACTGATCCGAAAAATGAAAAAGAGTTTGCAGAAGAGAAGTTATTGAAGCAGTGGCTTCCAGTGGATGTATATTTTGGAGGCATGGAACACACCACCCTCCACTTATTGTATTCACGTTTTTGGCATGAATTTTTATATGACGAAAAATTTGTTCCGACACCCGAGCCCTATACACGAAGAATTCCTCATGGGATTATTCTTGGTGCTGATGGAGAGAAAATGTCGAAGAGTCGCGGAAACGTTGCAAATCCGGACGCAATTGTGAAAGAATTTGGCGCCGATGCACTTCGTATGTATGAACTTTTCTTGGGTCCGCATGAAGCGACGGTAAGTTGGAATGAGCGGGGAATTTTGGGGGTGAGCAGGTTTCTTGAGCGGGTATATAAACTTTTCCAATCAAAGGAGAATGAAGGAGAAGAAGATGGGGCGACGCGAGGGGCACTCCATGAGACGATAAAGAAGGTGGGCGAAGATATTGAGGCGTTTAAATTTAATACGGTTGTTTCGGCACTTATGATTCTTTTAAATCAAATAGAGAACAAGAAAATAAGCAAAGAAACAAAAGAAACTTTTTTGAAACTTCTTGCACCACTTACCCCGCACATTGCGGAAGAGTTATGGCACGAACTTGGAAATGAAAGTTCAATTCATACATCGGCGTGGCCCGAGTTCGATGTGACCCTTGTCGAAAAAAATCTCTTTATGATTGTGGTGCAAGTGAACGGAAAAGTACGTGGACAGATTGAGGTGGCGAAGAACATCACGCAGGAGGAAGTTGAGCGCCTGGCACTTATGAACGAAAAGGTAAAATTATATACCGAAGGGAAAACGATAAAGAAAGTTATCTATGTTCCGGGAAAAATTATCAACATCGTCGTTTGATATGATTAATAGATAAGATGAAATACATTATTTACGTTATTGTTGCTCTTGTGGTCGTCGTTGGCGCGTATTTGGCGTTTACCAACACGGAGAGCGATTTTCAGTTTTCAAAATTATTCCCGGCGTTTTCAAATTCAAGTTCAACGGGGGGATTCAAATTAAACTTGGGTTTTTCAAATCCCGCAAATGAAAACGCGCAAAAGGCTCTCAATGAGGCTCGTCAAAGAGAAAAAGAAATCATTCCTCCTCAACGCGAACCAGAGAAACCGGTTATTGTTCCTCCCACTGGATTTTCGCTTTCACAGCTTTCCCCATATTACGATAAAGTAAGACTCGAAAATGTGACGCGTCCATATGATTCTTATTCTCAAGTGCAATTCACACTCCGCACTGACTATACGCTCGAAAGCACGGTGAATGTGAGTGAGTGGAAAATAAAAGGAAATAAAGGAGCGGAAATATATATTCCGCGTGGAATTGCGGATTATGGAATACAAGGATCCCCCCAGGTGTCTGATATTCTTTTGAAGAAGGGAGAATATCTTGTGGTATATAGCGGAAAGAGCCCAAATAACCAAAACTTCCGTTTAAATAAATGTATCGGATATCTGAATAATTCATATACGTTTTCTCCTTCGCTTCCTAATAGTTGTCCGTCAACAGATAGGACTACGATGGTTTCTTTCTCGGGGAAATGTCAATCATTTATTTATTCATTGGGAACATGTCGTGAACCGTCTTCAAATGAAAAAAATCAATTTACTTTATCTGAAGATGCGGGATGCAGTGCATTTCTTAATTCATTGAATTATGGGGGGTGTTATTCTGCATATCACTATCAACCTGATTTCTTTTCAACCGAATGGCGTGCGTGGATAGACCAGCAATTTTCGTTTGATAGAGATCACGATCGAATACTTCTCTATGATCGAAATGGACTCTTGGTGGATGAATATGTGTATTAAAAACTCCCTTAAGGGAGTTTTTAAATGTCTAAGTATATATTACTAATAAAGCAGAAAATCAACCTGTTCATCAGAAAAATAGGTGATAGAATAAAACCAAATACTCCTCATCCCCATGCCCTCATTTGAAGACATAGACGCAAACGTAGCAAAAGCACAAGGAGACAGAGCACGTCTCTTAAAATCACGAGAAGGACTCCTCCCTCACTTTGATTTCCCTGACAAGGAAGAGAAAGAGGAGAAGCATTACTCCAAAGAAACCCTCCTTGCAGATATGTATGAAGAACGACTCGAGAAGATACAGGAGACAATGAAGCACCCCACCCTCCTTCAGAACGCATACAAAGAGTTACAGAGCAGCGCCACATGGGGTTCCGAAAAAGAAGGAGAAAATACAGGCAATGCCTCTTATGCATTTCATACCCTCTCTTCCTTCATCACTACAGATGCCTTTTCTCACCTCTCTCCTGAGAAACAAACTGAGGTGAACATATATATTGAACACCCCCTCCTCATTGAGAATGTATACAAAGATTTACAGTATGATGCGAAATTGGGTTCCGAAAAAGAAGGACAAAACACAGGCAATGCCTCTTTAGCATTTTGCACTCTCTCCTCTCTCATCGCTACAGATGCCTTCTCTCATCTATCTTCCGAGAAACAAACTGAGGTGAACGCATATATTGAACACCCCATCCTCCTTGAGAATGCATACAAATATTTACAGAACAACGCCATAGAAGGTTCAAAAAAAGAAGGAGAAGGCATAGCCAGTGCCTTTTCTGCATTTCGTACTTTCTCCTCCCTTATCACCACAAATGCCCTCTCCCATCTCTCTCCCGAGAAACAAACTGAGGTGAACGCATATATTGAACACCCCATCCTCCTTGAGAATATATATGAATATTTACAGAACAACGCGAAATGGGGTTCTGAAGAAGGACAAAATACAGGCAATGCCTCTTGGGCATTTTGGACCCTCTCCTTTCTTACTACCATCAAAGACTATCTCCGCGAGAAAGGAAAAAAAACTGATGATGAAAGATTCGCAAAAGAAGCTTTGAATCCAACAAAGAACATTCCCCCAAGACCCGAAGGAAGGGGATACTAAACAATAACAAAATAACTAATTACTAATAACAAACAACAAGAGAGAAAATAATAACTGATAACTTACAACGGAAGACTAAAAACTGAAAACAAAAAAAGGAGAGAGAGGAAATAATTACCAAATACAAAATATATTAGAAATTATAGCTTAGTAATTTTTTATTTACTTTCTTTCGCCAAGCGTGAGCGTGAGGGATATTTCTTTTTCCCCGCGAAGTACTTTTAGTTCTATTACATCGCCGACATTTTGTGTTTCAAGAAAATCAAGAATTGTTTTTTCGGTGGTGATTTTTTCTCCATTCCATTCGAGAATAATGTCATTTTCCTTCACTCCGGCGTCTTCTGCGGGACTTTCGGGAATAATCGCTTTCTCCATCGGATGTTCGCGCATCACAATCGCGCCGTATGAAACGGGAAGATGTAATTTTTCACTTAAGTCCTGTCCCAAGATGAGATAATGAAGTCCAAGAAGGGGTCGCCTGATTTTTCCGTATTTCTTTATGTCTTCCAGATCTCGTATCGCAGCATTAATTGGAATAGCGAGACTAATATTTTCAGCATCGGAAACAATTGCGGCATTAATGCCGATGGCGCGTCCGTATACGTCGGTGAGTGGTCCGCCCGAATTCCCAGGATTGATTGCAGCGTCAGTTTGAATGAGACCCCTCATTTCCTGCGCAGGAGCTTTTGGATCGGGATGCGCGAGAATAGAGCGCGAAAGACCGGAGATAATTCCCATAGAAACGGTATTTTGAAAAATTCCAAGCGCATTCCCGAACGCGAGTACGGTTTGTCCGATTTGCACTCCTTGGGAATTGCCAAGTTCGAGGGCGGGAAGTTTTTTAGGAGATTCAATTTTGAGTATTGCCACATCGTCGACTGGGTCGCGTGCAAGAAGTGTTGCCTTATATTCTTCATTGTTGTTGGTGATAACGGTATATTCAGCAGTTAAATCACTGATAACATGCTTATTGGTTAAGATAATTCCTTTTGCATTGACAATGAAACCGGAACCCCCGTCGATTTGCACCATACCGTGAGAATCAATTTTATCTTTTGGGATAGAAAATACATCAATTTTGTCGAGCATATTTTTCGTGCTCGCTTGTTCCGCTTTTAAATCTTTTTTCACTTCCTCGAGGCTTTTTTTAATCACAATCGTTACCACCGCGGGCATGACATTTTTGATTGTTTTAATGACTCTTTTTTCGGTGTTCATACATTCAATTGTAGCAGTTTTTCATATCCACGCTAAGTATTGCGCGAGTGGTATAATTGAGAAAGACAATGAAAAGGAAAACCCTCATTTTGTTAATTATTTTTTGTTGTGTGGTGGGCACGTTTCTGTTTTTCTATTTTTTTGAGCGTCCATATCCAAACGCCATTTCCCCTAATCTCAAATTCGGGTTTCTTCCTGCGGACGACGCCGAATATTATAAGGAATTTAAATCATTGGGAATCGATTATGTGCTTATCGGAAGTTATAGCGAAGAAGATGCCATAAGACGATTGAGTGAAGCAGAGAAAAACGGTCTTTTGGTGTATATCAGCGCGGGAACACTTCATCCGGATGATTTTATGAGAATGGAAAAATTTGGGGGAAATAAAGTTGTTGAAGGATTTTTTCTCGACGAACCACACGTGCATAAAGCAAATTATACGAATGCAGATATTGAAAAGTGGATAAAGTGGAGCAAGGAAAAATTTCCCGATAAAAAAATATTTATTGCCACACCGAGAACGGGAACATATGAAGAACTTCTTGATATACCAAGCCTAAAAGAGATAGGATTTCAGCCCGATACGTATCCGATTATGGGACCACTCACTATTTACGGCACGCAGCGTCGGCTTGCGGAAAGAATGCAACATGATGGATTTGAAATACAGCCGATCGTGCAGACTCACGCGCGACTGTTTTATGAAGAGGGAATGAAAGGAAAATACGTCAATATCATCTCGAGTATCGGAGGGCATGGATTAATTGATTGGCCGACACCAAGGCAAGTGGCAGTACAAATAAAAAATGTTGCACGAGAGGGCGTAAAATTAATTTGGTTTTATCCAGGGGAAGACATATTCATAAAATGGACACCCGAACGGGCGGAATACATAAAAAATATTTTTGAGGAGTTGAAAAAATAAAAAACCGCCGATAGGCGGTTTTTTTGGAAGATTATTTTTGGTCTTTGAATTTTTTAAAATCTTCGATATCTGCCCGAGAACCAAGAATATGGATATTTTGTGGATTTTCTATCACCACATATGTGCCAGCGTCATAATTATTTTCCGTTTCTTCGGTATAGTTTACTTTTGCGGGTATCCTGAATGGCCGTTCCCATCGTTCATTAATGTTTGTATCACGGGAAAAATAGAATCCATTGCCGTAGTGATCGATGAGTTTTGGATCGGTGTGTTTTCCCAAAAGTGATATGTCAAATGTATCAAATTTTTCGTATGATGCGTGCCACAGAATTTCTTTTATCTTGCTTTCGGGAAAGATAGATTCGAGATAGTGGGAATATTCTTCTTTGGTGCCAACAGAACCAAATTCTTTGTTATCTTCAAAGAGAGTTTCAACTCCATTTTTTATAGGGAAATGTTCGGTTATTTTTTCGGGATTCATGTTTCTATGTTTGTTTATTGAGATAATATTCTCGGACTTGTTTTTTGAGGAGTAGGGAAATAATCACACCAATTAAAATGAATGCGATCAGTTTTTCCCACGAAATGATGAGTGGGATGATTCCAATGAAATATTCGGGAAATTGATTTCTTTGTAATTCTGAAAATGCACCGGGGAGAAGAAAAAGTTCAAAGAGTGTAAAAAAATAAAGAGCGGTGAGATGAATCCACCTCTTTTGTATTTTTATAACAAAAAGAAAAATGAGGGAAAAAATAATTGGGAGGAGAAATAATAAAGAGAAAATGATTATAAAAATGGAGTTAGGGGCGCCCGAATCAGCAGCGCCGATAATTAAAAATCCAAGGGAAAAGAAGGCGATGAGGCTCCAGTAAAGAGCAAAAATAACAAAAAGAATTCTCAAATAAAGAATCTGCTTTGGCGCGGTATTCATATTATTTTATTGTATCAGTTTTCATTAAAACAATAAAAAAACCGCCGATGTTTTGGCAGTTTGTGTTTAATAGCTATTTTTTGAAAAGCAGAAATTCCAATGCGTTTTGAAGTTTTTCCATAGATATTTTTGAGCCGGGGCCGTTTCCAAAACTCACTGTCCATAATTCGTCATTATACTGAACAACGACAGATCTTTTTTGGGGAAGACCAAGGCGGTATTCTTTGAAAAACTTTTTGTCTTTGAATCGAGGTTTTGTTGCGATAAATTCATCGAATGTTTTTTTATCTTTCTCGATGCGCTGTGCGGTTTTTTCGAGGTATTCCTGTGTCGTGGCCATTATTCCTCCGTCAGATTGAAAGTTAGCTGGTTGTACTATAGGTGGAGTTGGGGAAGGGTGTCAAGAAAAAAGAAGCAACGCGAGATTACTTCTTTTTTTGTTTTGTTGCGG